>Ga0315541_1000524_pt1 | contig 40838 bp, 36 predicted proteins | sample SalMarSW160190MG_FD_203095 | JGI IMG/M metagenome (GOLD analysis project Ga0315541, IMG submission 203095) | Salt marsh sediment microbial communities from the Plum Island Ecosystem LTER, Massachusetts, United States - Salt Marsh Sediment SW1601-190 ...
CTCTTTATTGCCACCGGGGAAAGGGTCAAGCAGCTGAACCGTGACTATCTGGGAAGGGATGAGCCGACGGACGTTCTCGCCTTTTCCGCCAGGGAGGGGGTTGGGGCAGACCTCCCCTCCTTCGTTCAACCCCCCGACGGTGTTCTCCACCTGGGGGAGGTTATTATCTCCTACCCTCAGGCAGTAAGGCAGGCGGAGGAATATAAACATCCGGTAAAGAAGGAGATTTTGGTTCTTATCATCCACGGTGTGCTTCACCTGCTGGGGTATGAGCATGACAGGCCGGAGCTGGAGCTCAAGATGAAAGCCAGAGAGAAAGAAGTCATGAGCCATATCGGAGGATTGATATGAGAGTTATTGGCATTAGCGGCAGCCCACGGCGGGGTGGCAACACCGACCTTCTTCTGGCTGAGGTTATGAAGGGTGCCACCAGCAAGGGGGCTGAGGTCAAGACCATTATTCTTAATGACCTCGAGATTAGTCCCTGCCAGCACTGTGATGCCTGTTTTGAGGCGGGCGTGTGTAAGGTAAAGGATGATATGCAGATGGTCTATAAAGAGCTGGAAAAAGCGGATAGAATAGTTCTGGCTTCACCGCTGCATTTCAGGGGGGTAAGTGCTCAGGCCAAGGCCATGATTGACCGCTGCCAGGCGCTCTGGGCGAGAAAGTATATACTGAAAAAGCCGCCCTTGGGTGATAATCGGGAGAGGAAGGGTCTATTTGTCTCCGTTGGCGGCATGAAGATGGCTAATCTCTTTGAGCCGGCGCTGGCGACGGTAAAAGCCTGGTTTAGCGTCCTTAATATTGCCTACAGTGGGGATTTGCTCTTCCCCGGGGTGGATGAGAAGGGGGCGATTAAAAATTACCCCGATGCCTTAAAGCAGGCGTTTACTGCCGGGCAGAGGCTGGCTGAAGAATAAAAATAGCTACTTCTTAACCACCAGTTTGCCCACCGCCTGCTCCAGCCCCTCCAGGGTTAGCGGGTACATGGGAAACAGCCGCCCAATCATATTCACCGTGGCATGAATCCAGAAGCGCGGGGCGTCGGGGTTGAGCCAGACGCAGTGGCTGAAGTGGTCGGCAATCCTTCTAAGCCAGATTATCCCCGGTATCTCGTTGCGCTCGTAGTAGTTGATTGCCCCGTACCTCTCGACTAGCTCCCAGGGCCCCATCCTGGCGTCGCCGACTATCAGCAGCTTGTAGTCAGGCTCCAGGGTGCGCAGGAGGTGGACGGTGCTTACGGCATCTTCCCGTTCGATGTCTCTATAAAGGTTATCGTAGATGCAGTTGTGGAAGTAGTAGTACTGGAAGTCCTTGAAGTGGCTGCTGGAGTGAGCCGCCGAGAATAGCCGGCTGCAGAGCATGGCATATGGCTCCATAGACCCGCCCACATCCATTAGCAAAAGCAGCTTAACTGTGTTCTTTCGGCTCCGCTGCCAGATGAAATCAAGGTCGCCGGCGTTCTTGGCTGTAGCCTTGATGGTTCCTTCCAGGTCTAACTCGTCCTCGGGACCGGTGCGGCGCAGTTGTCTCAGTTTTTTAAGGGCCACCCCGATTTGTCGAACATCTAACGTCAAATCACTGCGGTAGTTCTTAAATCGCCTCTCCTGGGCAATCTGAACGGCATGTCTACCTCCACCCTGCCCCCCGATTCTGATACCATGCGGATGGTAGCCGGAGTGCCCGAAAGGGGAAGTACCTCCCCGCCCTATCCAGTGACCGCCCCCGTCGTGCTGCTCCGTCTGCTCCCTTAAGCGCTTCTCCAGCTCCTTCATCAATTCGTCGAAGTCCATGCTATCGAAAAGGGCTTGCCCCTCCTCGCCCAGGAGCATGCGGTTGAGGGGGTCTTTGAGCCATTCCAGCACCTCCTGGGTAATCTCCTCCGGGGCTTCCACCCCCTGGAAGTACTCCTGGAAGGAGATGTCATACTGGTCGTAGTAGGTTTCGCTTTTGACCAGGATAGCCCTGGCTAAGAAATAGAACTCGTCCAGGTCACGTATGTGACCCTTGGCTAGGGCTTCCATAAGGGTCATCCACTCTACGAGGGAGACCGGGACCTTGTTTTTTCTGAGGATATAGAAAAAATCAGTAAACATAGCTACCAGCGCCGGTCGGCGAAATTCCTGACGAATAAGTCGTAGTCCGTTTCTTTTTTGAGCAGGGTGCCCACAAACGGTATCTTCTTGGAGACCTCCTTGTGGGGTATACCGCCGGCGATAAGCGCCCGAATCCAGTCAATCAGCTCGCTGGTCGATGGTTTTTTGCGAAAGTCGTCAACCTTCCTCAGCGAGTAAAATGTCTTGAGGGCTTCACCGAGAAGGCTGTCCTTGATGTCGGGGAAGTGCACCCTGACGATTTCCTCCATCAGCTCCGGAGTGGGGAACTCGATGTAGTGGAATATACAGCGCCGCAGGAAGGCGTCGGGGAGCTCTTTTTCAGCGTTGCTGGTGATAACGGTTATCGGGCGGTGGATGGCGGTGATGGTCTCGTTGGTCTCCGGGATATGGAAGCTCATCTCGTCCAGTTCGTTAAGCAGGTCGTTGGGAAACTCAATGTCCGCCTTGTCCACCTCGTCTATGAGCAGCACCACCTGTTCCGGGGAGGTAAAAGCCTGCCCCAGTTTGCCCAGCTTGATGTACTGCTTGATGTCGGAGATATCCTTATCGCCGAAGCGGCTGTCGTTGAGCCGCTGCACGGTATCGTAGACATAGAGCCCTTCCTGGGCCTTGGTGGTCGATTTTATATTCCAGGTGATTAATTTTTTCTCCAGCCCGCGGGCGATGCTGTGGGCTAATAAAGTTTTCCCCGTCCCCGCCTCCCCCCTGATTAGCAAAGGTCTTCCCAGGGCTATAGAGACATTAACCGCATTCTCTAGCGGTTCCGAGGTAACGTAGTCCTCCGAGCCGCTGAATTGAGCAAAACTATCCTTTTTCACTACTATATCGCCTCCTGAAATATGAATTAACCACAGGCACTTAAAATTATACCTGAGAGTGATGTTTGGAATCAAACGGAATGGCTGGTGGGAGGATTAGCCCCGCCCCACCCCAATAAGCTCGGCTATATCCTTAATGCCCTCTTTTTCCATGAACTGCTCTATTCCCTCAAGGACGTCAAGGGGGGCGCGGGGGTTGTTGAAGTTAGCCGTGCCTACCTGGATGGCGCTGGCGCCAGCCATAATGAATTCTAGGGCGTCGTCGGCGGTGGTGATGCCGCCGCAGCCGATAACTGGCACCTTCACGGCGCCAGCCACGGTATAGACCATATAGAGGGCTATGGGCTTTATCGCCGGGCCGGAGAGTCCCCCGAATTTGTTGCCTAAGAGGGGTCGGCGCCGGGCGGTATCAATGACCATGCCCCTGGGGGTATTGATTAAAGATATGGCGTCGGCTCCGGCTCCAGCCGCCGCCCTGGCTACCTCGGCAATGTCAGTGGTGTTCGGGGTTAGCTTGACCACTATGGGCAGGGAGGTGGCGGCTCTAACGGCGGCCGTTACCTCGGCGGCTGACTCTGCCCTGGCGCCAAACTCAGCGCCGCCGGCTTTGATATTGGGGCAGCCGATGTTTACCTCAAGGGCGCTGATGCCGGCTACCCCGTCAAGCTCTTGAGCCAGCCGGGCGTACTCGTCAACGGTTTCCCCGACGATATTAACGATGACGGGCACACGCCAGGTTGCCCAGACTGGCGCCTTCTCCTTGGCTACGGCTTTAACGCCGATATTCTGCAGCCCTATGGAGTTGAGCACACCCGATGGCGTCTCCGCCAGCCTTGGCTGCGGGTTTCCCTCCCTTGGCTTGAGGGTGGTCCCCTTGCAGACGATAGCCCCCAGCCTCTGGATATCAAAGAGATGCTCGTACTCGGTGCCCCAGCCGAAGGTGCCCGAGGCGGTCATCACCGGGTTAGCCAGCAAGAGCCCCTTTTTATTCTTTGGCGCCAGTTGAACCGAAAGCTTCATCACTGTTCCCTATTATAAATTAATTATGGTGCCGGCGTTATTAAAGAAGAACCTATCGCCAAACTCCTGCGCCATTATGGCAGCTGCCGGCAGCCCGGTGCAATGGGAGACGCCTATCCTTTGCACCCCCAGCTCCTTGAGGGCGGCGATGGTCAGCCACACCCGTTCCTCAGTAGCATCCATGAGGTGGCAGCCGCCAACCACCATATCTATTGCCTTCACCCCGGTGAGCTTCCGGGCGTGGTAGAGGGTATTTATTATACCCCGGTGGGCGCAGCCCAGAATGACCACCAGCCCCGCCCTGGTCTTGATAATCAGCGCCTGGTCGTCCAGGAGCTTGTCCGGCTTGAAGCTACCTTCTTCTTTCACCACAAGGTAGGGCTCTATCCCTTCGTAATCGGTTACCATGGGAATCTCGCCGGTGGTTATTATATTATCGGCTATTCTCACCGGTTTTTTGCTCAGCTTAAAGTGAGCACCGAGCCTCTCCAGCGTCTGGCGGTGGAAGGGTATCCCGATATACCTTTCTTCATCCCCTCGGGTGGCATACTTGACCTGCCATATGTCGGGGTGGGCTATTATCTCAATCTCCTTCCTCATGCGGCGTAGTATCAGGCGCAGACCGCCGGTATGGTCGTAGTGGCCATGGCTTAGGACAATCTTATTGATTTTGCCCAGCTCTATGCCCAGGAGGTCGGCATTGTAGCTGGCGGAGATGCTCTGCCCGGTATCAAACAGGATTTTGGCTCCGGCGGTTTCTACCAGGATGCTCAGCCCCCGCTCCCCCAGAAAATTACCCAGACCAGCCGTATTCTCACTCAGGGTGGTGATTTGAAGCCCCATCATTGATATTTTAGGTCATATCTTGGTGGGTGGCAACTATTTAGTTTCCGCTTTTCTTACGAAGAGAAGGGGAAAGACGATATCGCTGAGACAGCAGGGGAGCCAGACCGACAGGAAGATGAATATGAAGATGAGGGGGAGGAGGGGAATCCAGGAAGTGGTGCCGAAGGCGGTGAAATAGAATAGCGAAGCCCAGGTGCTCAAAAGCACGTGTCCCGAGTGGGGGATTTTGGTGAACTGTTTCCAGCAACCTATGGCAATGCCAATGACTGCCGCCGAATTTATCACCACCCACTTTGCCACCCCGAAGAAGGGCATTTCCTCCGTCTCAATAAAGGGTACATGGAAACCTATGTCGATATTGAGCAGGACTCCTCCCAGATAGGGAATTACGGCATCGCTCAGGGTGGCAATGCCGATGGAGCCGGCGTAACCAATCAAAATCGCTGCCCAGAGCTTGCCCTTACTGTATCTTTTATACATGGCTGTGGTCACCAGGGCGCTCAGCAGGACATGTATGGGGTGCAGGGTGTAAAAAGCGGCCTCAGAAATGGGGGTGGGGATACGGGCGAAGACTATTATCACCATTATAGCAATGCCGGTAACGGCACCGAGGGCGGTAAAGGGGATATGCTCCTTGAGTTCTCTGGCTATTTGTCTAAGCATCTGAGACTAATTAGAGATTATTACTGTTTACAATAGCGAGATTACCCCTGGCTGTCAATAGTTCTAACTGGGCATTGACCAAATAGAGTAAATAGGATACACTTAATGTATGGTATACTCTGTCAACAATAATCGGTGTGGGCAGGCAGGGGTACCACCCCTCAGTTGCGTATGATGCTTGATTAGCATCTTTACGCAATCTTTACCGTGATAATTTCTAGGCATAGGTGCTTACCTGTTAGCATAGGTAGGCGGAGGGGAGGGAAAGATGACCATAGGTTTTGATATACTGCGCTCTCGTCTCGAGGGTATGCAAAAGCGGTTAAACGAGGAACTGGAACAACTGAAATCTACCGCTCGCCCGGCTGATGAACGGCGGGAGGGTAGCCCTTTTGGCAAGAGGGAGGAGGAGGCTACTGAGAGCTTCGAGCTGGAGAAGCGGCTGACCCTGGAGAAGCGTATCAGGGAGCAGTTAGCCGAGGTGGAACATGCCTTGCAGAAGTTTGAAGACGGAACCTATGGTAAATGCGATAATTGTGGTCAGCCTATACCCCCGGACCGGCTTGAAGCACTTCCCCAGGCTAACCTGTGCCTGAAATGTAAGTCACTTCAGACGAAGAATGCGAAGGGCAAGTAGTCTCCAGCGTAGGCGCGGAATGTGCCCCTTTTTCCTTGCCGCCTCAGGGGTGGTGGTTGCCGACCAGCTCACCAAGCTCTGGATAAGGTCCAGTCTCCTAGAAGGGCAATCGCTGTTTGAGGCGGGAATATTTAGTATAACCCGTTCCTCCCCTAACACCGGAGCTGCCTTTGGCTTATTTCCAGACCAATCATTTGCCTTAGCCATAGTGGCTATCGTCGGTGCCGCTCTGCTTCTGGCTTATGCCATTGTTATTCATCACCGCTTCCCCCCCCTGAACAATCTATTATCCTGGACGGCACTGGGCTTAATCCTGGGCGGGATAGTAGGTAACCTCGTTGACCGCCTGCGCTTTGGTGGCGTTACCGATTTCATCAGCATCGGCTGGTGGCCGGCATTCAACATTGCCGATTCGGCGATAGTTGTTGGTGTGATTCTATTTGCTTACTCACTGCTCCGCTGGGGCAAAACCGAAAAGCACTGATTTATTAGCCTGACGATGGACAAGGTATATAATTTCATCGCCGATAAGCCGGGCGTTCGCCTGGACAAATACGTCTGCGACAAGCTTAGTGAGCTTTCCCGGGCTCGCATTCAGAGGCTTATCGCCGAGGGGCATGTCACCGTTAATGACCAGGTAGTCAAGGCAGGGCTCAAGCTTAATGCCGGCGACAGGCTCAAGGTTGTCCTTCCCCCCGCCCCACCCAGCCCTCTGACCCCGGAGGCGATTCCGCTGAATATCATCTATGAGGATGAAGACCTTCTGGTGGTGGACAAGCCGGCGGGTCTGACCGTCCACCCGGCACCGGGGCACCCCGCCCATACCCTGGTTAATGCCATCCTCTCCCGCTTCCCCCACCTGGCGGCTCTCAGCGACTCACTGCGCCCGGGGATTGTCCATCGGCTGGACAGGGATACCTCGGGGGTAATGGTGGTGGCTAAGAACAGCCTGGCTCAAGCCGAACTGATGGAGCAGTTTAAGGCTCACTCGGTGGCGAAAGCCTACCTGGTGCTGGTTAAGGGGAAGCTCACCCCGGAGAACGGCGTTATTGAGGCACCTATGGGGCGCGACCCCCGCAATCGCAAGCGCATGGCGGTGGTGGCCGGGGGCAGGGAAGCCCGCACCGAATACCAGGTAATCAAATACATCGGCGACTACACCCTGCTTGAGGTCAAGCCCGAGACCGGGCGCACCCACCAGATAAGGGTTCACCTTTCGGCTATCGGCTTTCCGGTGGTGGGGGACAAGATGTACGGCGTCAAGTCGCCCTTTTTACCCCGCCAGTTCATCCACGCCTCCCGCCTCGGCTTTAGCCTCCCCTCCAGCGGCAAGTATATGGAGTTTAAGTCCGAGCTGGCTACCGATTTGGCGCAGGCGCTTGAGGATATAGAATAGTTTTTTCTTCCCACCCGCCCGCCCTCATAGGCTTCGCCTCTAAAACTCTCTTTTCCCCACCCTAGAATGTCGCTAAATTAGGTGGTAGAATGGGGGTAAGAGGAGAAACTATGTGAAGTCTAACTGTCTAGCAAAATTAAGACTTCTTGAGTGTTGGAGGCGGTGAAGAACATGAATAAGTTATATAATGTTTCTATCATAAATAAGCATGACATTTGGCTGAAGGAAGACGAAGAAAATCCTCTTAACTGGATGGTAATGAATAAGGAACAGCTTCAGCAATGCCTAAAAAGAAAAGTTGGAAGAAAAGAAGAAATTAAAGGAAGAGCGATTATTGGATATGATGACATCGTATGGAAGAAATTCATGTAGTTTTTGGTGTAGGGACTAAAATATGGCGAAAGAAGAGTTAACATATTCTGAGGCAATTGAAAAGGTACTCTTAGCGAATAATTATGTCGCACCTCTCAGAAAGATATACAAAGAAATTGCAAAATATCGCTCTTTGACAGGGCGGACTCCTTTCAAGACGATTCAAGAAAGAGTACAGCGAGATTCAAGATTTACTAGAATTGGGTTGGGTATATATGCTCTAACTGACTATTTACATAAATTACCAACTTCTCCAAAGCCACAAAGCAAAGAGCAAGAAAAGGAACAAACCCATTATTCAATTCAAGGGATGTTGTTAGAGATAGGGAATATAGAAGGTTTTGATACTTATTCACCAAACAAAAATGCAATTTTTGATAACAAACCCCTGCTACAAATAATGACCCTTTCTGAGTTCCCAAACTTCACATATCCCAATGTAGTCCAATCAGCAAGGTTTATAGATGTTTCATGGTTTAATAACCGAGGTTTTCCTAAATTTACTTTTGAAGTCGAGATTACACCCCAATTTAGGAACTCTTTACTGAAGTTTAGCGAACTAAGTGACTTTGATACTACATTTTACGTAATAGCCGAGGCAGAAAACCAAGACAAGTATTATAGAGAAATTTCAAGGTCAGTCTTTGGGGAAATCAAGGGAAGGTGTTTATTCAAGACGTGTGCTCAAGTTCGAGATATGTATTTAAAATCTATTGAGAAGCAAAGAATCTCTGCGGACTTCTTTAAATAGTAGTTTCCCTTGATAATTGTGAATCGAGTTTTTAGATGACCAAACCAGTCAGAGTCCGTTTCGCCCCCAGCCCCACCGGCTATCCCCATGTGGGCAATATCAGGACGGCTTTGTTTAACTGGCTCTTTGCCCGCCACCAGGGGGGCAGCTTCATCGTCCGCATTGAGGATACCGATGTCACCCGCAAGGTCAAGGGGGCGGTGAAGGCTATCCTTGATTCCCTCCAGTGGCTTGGTCTTGACTGGGATGAGGGGCCGGAGGTGGGGGGTAAATACGGGCCTTATATGCAGTCGGAGAGGCTGGATATGTATGGGGAGACCGCCGAGCGCCTTATTGAGCAGGGGAATGCTTACTACTGCTACTGCTCCCCCCAGCGCCTGGAAGAGATGCGAGCCGAGCAGATTAAGCGCAAGCAGCCCCCCGGTTATGACCGCCACTGCCGCGACTTAACGGCGGAGGAACGGGCAAAGAAGGAAGCCGAGGGCATAACGCCGGTGGTGCGTTTCAAAACTCCGCTTGAGGGGCAGACCCGGTTTAAAGACCTGATATACGGTGATGTCGTCTTTGAGCACAGTACCATTGACGACTTTATCCTGCTCAAGTCCGATGGCTACCCCACCTACCATCTGGCTAATGTGGTTGATGACCACGCCATGGAAGTCAGCCATGTCATCCGGGCTGACGAGTGGCTCTCCAGCACCCCCCGCCACCTGCTTCTGTACCGGGCGCTTGGCCTGGAGCCGCCGCAGTTTATTCACCACCCCATGATACTGGGCCCTGACCGTTCCAAGCTAAGCAAGCGGCACGGGGCGGTGTCGGTAATCCAGTATCGGGAGGAGGGCTATCTGCCCGAGGCGATGGTCAACTTCCTTGCCCTACTCGGCTGGTCTCTGGACGATAAGACCGAGATTTTATCCCGCCAGGAGCTTGTAGATAACTTTTCCCTGGAGCGAATCGGCAAGACCGGAGCCATCTTCAACCGGGAAAAGCTTGACTGGATGAACGGGGTCTATATCCGCAACCTGACCGCTGACGAGTTCTTTGAAGCGGCGCAGCCCTATCTGATGCTGGATGAAGCCGCGGGCAAGGCGTTGATAGCCAGCGAAGAATACGTGAAGGCGGCTCTGCCCCTCGTCCAGGAGAGGGCACGGACCCTGGCTGAGGTTGCCGAGCTGACCCGCTTTTTCTTTGTTGACCAGCTTGACTACAAGCCCGAGCTGCTTGTGGGCAAGAATATGGATGTTAAGTCAACCCTTGCCGCATTGAAGGCGGCGCAGCAGAAGCTCACTCCATTATCAGCCTTTGACGCCGATTCTTTAGAAGGCGTGCTCCGCCCCCTGGCGGCCGAGCTGGGGCTGAAGACCGGCCAGCTCTTCGGCGCACTCAGGGTAGCCGTTACCGGGCGGACTGCCGCCCCGCCCCTCTTTGTTACGATGGCGGTGCTGGGCAAGGAGCGCTGCCTGAAACGGATTGAAGCCGCGCTGCATAGGTTATGAAGAGGCAAGCTGCCCTATCCGGCTACCGCGTCCTTGATTTAACCGATGAGAAGGGCATGCTCTGCTCCCGGCTTTTGGGGGATATGGGGGCGGAGGTTGTCCGCATAGAAAAGCCGCCACCGGAGAAATTCAGGCGTCTTGTTAAAACGGCTGACGTCCTGGTGGAAAGCTTTCCCCCCGGCTATCTGGAATCTTTAGCTCTGGGTTACCCCCAGCTTGCCCAGCTTAACCCCCGTCTGGTCATGGCTTCCATCACCAATTTCGGGCAGAGCGGGCCCTATCGCCATTATAAGTCCTGTGATATAGTCGCCTCGGCTCTTGGCGGGCAGATGTATGTCTGTGGTGAGCCTGAGTCTCCCCTCAAGCCCTTCGGCAACCAAAGCTATTATCTCGGCTCGCTCTTTGCCGCCATCGGCGTCCTGCTGGCATTATGGCATCGCCGTTCTTCGGGTAAGGGTCAGCACATTGACCTTTCCCTACAGGAGTGCGTCGTCTCTACCCTTGACCATGTCCTGGTGCGCTACTTTTACCAGGGGGTGGTGGCTAAGCGCCAGGGCAGTCTCTACTGGAACGGCGCCTTCCGCATCTTCCCCTGTAAGGACGGCTACATCCTGCTTTCTTTGTTTTACCAGTGGCAGACGCTGGTGGAGTGGCTTGCCTCCGAGGGCATGGCGGAAGACCTGGCTGATAAAAGATGGCAGGACAGAGAATACCAGCTTGAGCACCTTGACCATGTCATTGAGGTGTTAGAGCGGTGGACAAAAAGCCATACTGTCGCTGAGCTGGTGGAGAAGGGGCAGGCGATGCGCTTCCCCTGGGCGGAGGTCAGTTCAATATCGGGGCTTCTGAAAAGCCCCCAGCTTGAGGCGCGCCATTTCTGGGTTGAGGTTGAGCACCCCCAGACGGGCAAGAAGTATAAGCTCCCCGCCCCCATTTTCGGGCGTTTTGCTTCCCATACCCGCCCGCCCAATAGGCTTTGCGGCTTATCCCCGCCCTTAGGGTGGGAGGGCGGGAAAGAATGCCTTGGGGGTGGTGGGTGGGAATAGATAAAAAAATGACAAACGAAAGCGTCTTAAAAAACCTCCGCATCCTTGACTTCACCTGGGTGCTGGCGGGACCCTATGCCACCCGCATACTGGCTGATTTTGGCGCTGAGGTAATTAAAGTCCAGCCGCCTATGCCCCCGGCGGAGGACAAGTTCAGCCGCGGCTACTATAACACCTGGAACCGCAACAAGCGGGGCATAACCCTGAACCTCAGTAAGCCGGAGGGGATAGCTCTAGCTAAAAAGCTGGTTAAGATAAGCGACGCCGTGGTGGAGAACTTTACCCCTCGGGTGATGGCTAACTGGGGGCTTGACTACGATAATCTCAAAGAGATAAAGCCGGACATTATTATGCTCAGCATGTCAACCATGGGCAACACAGGTCCCTGGCGGGACTACACCGGCTTCGGCGCCACCATTCAAGCCTTCTCCGGCATGACCTATCTTACTTCTTTTCCCGGCAAGCCGCCGCTGGGTTTGGGCACTTCTTATGCCGACCATGTCGCCGGTCTTATAGCCTGCTTAGCCCTGCTCGGGGCTCTGGAGTACCGCCACAAGACGGGGGAGGGGCAGTATATAGATGTCTCCCAGGTGGAGGCGATGGCGAGCTTACTGGGCGGCGCCATTATGGACTATCAGATTGAGGGCAGGGAGGTGGAGCCGGTGGGCAACAGCTCGGCGGAGGCGGCACCTCACGGGGTATATCGCTGCCAGGGGGATGACCGCTGGTGTGCTATCGCCGTTTTCACCGATGAGGAGTGGCAGGGGTTCAAGCGGGCTTTGGGCAACCCGCCCTGGGCTGAGGATAAAAAGCTGGCTACCTTTGCCGGGCGTCTGAAGAATAAAGTAAGGCTGGACAGATTGGTGGGAAAGTGGACAGAAGAGCACACCGCTGAGGAGGTAATGGCTTTAATCCAGAAGCAGGGGGTTGCCGCCGGGGTGGTGCAGGATGCCAGCGATTTAGCTAAAGACCCCCAGCTAAAGGAGAGGGGCTTCTTTGTTGAGCTTGCCCACCCTGAGCTGGGCAAGACCATATCTGACGGTGTGCCGGTAAGGCTATCTGATACGCCGGCAAGATATAGTCGGGCGGCTCCGGGGCGGGGTGGGGATAATGACTATGTTTATAAGGAGCTGCTGGGCATGGGTGAGGGCGAGCTGGCTAAGCTGAGGCAAGATGGTGTAATATGAGGTATTACTAAAGTATTACTAATGTATTACCAGTCGTCTTGACATTTGCCAGCTGGCACATTATAATCGGTTTTGCTTTCTTGAGTATTATTGTCGTGAGAGAGTGAGAGTAAATGATATATCTCCTTGGTATGTTGGCTATTTTTATAATCTCGGATGGCTTGCTGACTCACGCTCTTGTTGGCAATGACTTGCTGGTAGAAGGTAACCCCCTTATGGTGCCTTTGGTGGCTCAGGGCAACCTCATGTTGCTTAAGCTGGTGGGCACCATCATCTGCGTAATCATTTTATGGGACCTTTACCGGCGATTCCCCAGGCTGGCAGTGATATCCACCTCATGCTTCGTTATCGCTTACGGGGCAATCGTCTTTTGGAACTTCGGTTTGCTCCTTAGTCTGGGCATTATGGTCCCCGCTTGGCTTGCTGAGTCCTCCGGGGGAGGACTACCGGGCTTCCGCTGATTGGCATTTGGGGCAGAAGTAGCTGCCCCGGTTTCTAACCGCTATGCGCTCAATTGGCGTGCCGCACCTGGGGCATTTTTTACCCCGTCCGTGGGCAACCTTGAACTCAAAATGGGCGGTGCCTTTTTGCCCGTCGGGACGAAAGTAGGTATCCACGCTGGCTCCCTTGTTATTGATGGCTGCCCCTAAAACCTGCCGGATGGCGCGGTGAAGTCGCTCAATCTCTTTTGGTGATAGGCTTTTCCCTGATCTTAGCGGGTGGATTCCCGCCCGGAAGAGGGCTTCGTCGGCGTACATATTGCCGATGCCGGCGATGAATTTCTGGTCGAAAAGGAGGGCTTTTATCGGTGCCGTGCGCTTGCTCAGGCGCTGGGCTAGAACTTTGGGGGTAAAGTCGGCTTTCAGGGGTTCGGGGCCAAGCTTGCCGGTGATGGTATTTTTGTCTTCTACCAGCCACATCACCCCGAACTTTCGCGGGTCACGGAAGTAGATTTCGCTGCCATCGTCGAGGTGGATTATAGCCCTGATGAATCTATCCGGCGCTTTTAGCAGTAGCGAGCCGGTCATCTTGAGGTGTATGATTAGCGTCTCGCCGCCGCTTAAGCTGAAAATCAGGTACTTTCCCCGCCGCCCTATGCCGGTTATCTTCTGTCCCATGATACGGGAGCAGAATTCCTCCAGCGACGGCTTTTTCACTATGCCCTCCCAGAAAAGGGTAACGCCGCTGATAGTGTGACCGATAATATGGGGAGCTAGCTCGTTCTTTATGGTTTCTACTTCAGGTAGTTCCGGCATTTCTCTCCACTTCAGGTTTTTCTTCTTTCCCCCACCCCTCGCCGTTTTTGGCTTACGTTTTTCTTCCCACCCGCCCTCCCATTAGGTCTTGCTTCTTATCACTCTCCCCTTAGGCTTTGCGGCTTATCCCCGCCCTTAGGAACTCCGCTCATCGACCTTGGTGGGTGGGAGGGTGGGAAAGAGTGCCTTGGGGGAGTGGTGGGTGGGAAAAGATATAAAAGGGTTAAGGTTCCATCTCCCCCCAGTTTTTGCCCGTCTTGATGTCCACCTTTAGCGGAATGCTGAGTTCTAGTGCCGTGGACATTATCTCGGGGGCAAGCCGGCGCATCTCCTCCAGCTCTTTCTGGGGCACCTCAAAGATAAGCTCGTCATGCACTTGGAGCAGCATCTTGCTCTTAAGCTGGCTTTTCTCCAGCTCCCGGTCTAAATTAATCATGGCTACCTTTATGATATCGGCGGATGTGCCCTGTACCGGCATGTTTATGGCCATTCTTTCGGCGGCCTCCCTCACCTGCCGGTTTTGCGAGTTGATTTCGGGGATGGAGCGCCTCCTGCCCAGGATGGTCTGGACATAGCCCTTTTCCCTAGCCTTTTCCTTGGTCGATTCAAGGTACTTTTTCACCCCGGGGTATTTTTCAAAGTAGGCGGTGATGAACTGGGCGGCTTCCTCCCGCGATAATCCCGTCGCCTGCTCTAAGCCGTATTCGCTCATGCCGTAGATAACGCCGAAGTTGACCGTCTTGGCTACCCGCCGCATATCCGGGGTTACCGCTTGGGGCTTAACGCCGAAGACCTGGGCTGCAGTGGCGCTGTGGATATCCTCATCATGGCGGAAGGCATCCAGGAGGCTCTTGTCCTGGGAGAGGTGAGCCAGGGCGCGGAGGTCAATCTGGGAATAATCAGTCGCTAAAAGATAAGACCCTTTAGGGGCGATAAACGCTTGCCTGACCTCCTTGCCCATCTCGCCGCGGACGGGGATATTCTGGAGATTGGGCTCGCTGGAGGAGAGCCTGCCGGTAGCCGTCCTCGTCTGGTTGAAGCTGGTGTGCACCCGCTTTGTCTTGGGGTTGATGAGGCTGGGCAGGGCGTCAATATAGGTTGACTTTATCTTGCTTAGCTGGCGGTAGTCAAGGATGAATTCTATTACGGGGTGGGCACTACGCAGTTCCTCCAGCACCGCCGCCCCGGTGGAATAGCTGGTTTTGGTCTTGCGGGCGGTCGGTAGTTTTAGCTCATCAAAGAGGACGGTGCTCAGCTGCTGGGGCGAGTTTATATTGAACTGATGGCCGACACTGTTATATATATCAGCCTCCAGCTTTAATAGCTGCTCGCCGAGGCGGTGCGACATCTGCCTCAATAATTCGGTATCCAGGGCGACCCCGTTCCTTTCCATGTGGACCAGCACCGGCATCAGGGGCAGCTCAACCTCGGTGAAGAGTTGCCACAGCCCCCGCTGGTGAAGCTCCGGCTCCAGCAGTGCCTTCAGCCTTGCCGTCATGTCGGCATCAGCGCAGGCGTAGTCGGCGGCGCGGGCAATTTCTACCTGGGACATGGGAATCTGCTTTGCCCCCGAGCCGATAAGCTCGCTGATGGGTGTCATCTCAATGGCCAGCTTGCTGAAGGCGAGGGTCTTTAGTCCTAATGATTTCTCCCCCAGCAGATAGGCGGCGAGCATACTATCAAAGGTCAGATTTTTTACCTCTATGCCGTATTCAGCGAGCACGGTGGTGTCGTACTTGCCGTTGTGGGTGAGCTTGGCTAGTTTCTGGTCTTCCAGGGTTGGTTTAAGTTTGGCGATGACCTCTTCCAGGGGCAGTTGCGCTATCTCGTCCAGGCCGACATGGCCCACCGGGATATAGTAGGCTTCGCCCTCAGCCGGCGAAAAGGATATGCCGACGAGCTGGACTGACATCGGGTCCAGGCCGGTGGTCTCCAGGTCAACGGCAAAAGATTTAGCCGTTGACAGGCGCTTTATGAGCTCGTCAAGGGCGGGGGCGGTGTTTACGATATGGTAGTCGCCCTGGGGCGGCTTGGCTTCGACCTCGGCTGTCTCCCCTGCTTCTGCCTGGGGCAGTTTGGGCAGCAGGCTGCCAAACTCAAGCTCGCGGAAGAGCTCGGTTACTTTATTGCGGTCATACTGGCTAACCTGGCAGTCATCAAGGTTCATGGTAACCGGTATCTGGGTAACGATGGTCGTCAGCTCCTTGCTCTGGCGGGCAATGGCTTCATTTTCCCGCAGTATGTCCTGGAGTTTGGCCGGGGTCACCTCGTCTATATGCTCGTAGATTTTTTCTACGGAGCCGAATTGCTGGAGGAGCTTGACGGCGCTCTTCTCACCCACACCGGGGACACCGCGGATATTATCTGATGGGTCGCCCTTTAATGCCTTAAAGTCGGCAATCTGCTCCGGCTTCAGGCTATACTTTTGCATCACCGCCGCTTCGTCGTAGAGCATGGTATCAGAGAAGCTCTTCCCCGGCTTGGGGTAAAGAACCTTTACCTTCGGCGATACCAGCTGCATGGTATCGGCATCACCGGTAACGACGACGGTGTCAACATTTTGCTTGCTTGCCTGCTGGCTGAGGGCACCCAGCAGGTCGTCTGCCTCATAGCCCTCAAGCTCAAAGATAGGGATGCAGAAGGCGGAAACTAATTCTCTTACCCTCCCCAGCTGGTTGATTAGTTCTTGGGGGGCGGGCGGGCGCTGTGCCTTGTACTCAGGAAAGAGTTTATGCCTGAAGGTGGGGGCTTTCATGTCAAAGGCGATGGCGTAGTGGGTGGGTTTCAGCTCGTTTATTACCTTGAGCAGCATCAGGGCAAAGCCGTAAACAGCGCCCACCGTCTCGCCGGTCTTGCTCACGCTGAGCGGGGGCAGGGCGTGAAAGGCGCGGTGAATCAGGGCATTGCCGTCAAATAAGACCAGAAGCGGCTTCTTCACGAATATATTATAGCAGAGTGGGAAAGATGACTGAAGGTTCTATTCTACCGTGGGTAGTCCGTCTGCCGTCCACTGGTCAAGACCATCCAGCATATTATAGGCTTCCATAAAGCCAAGTCCCGCCATAATGTCCAGGGCGCTGGCGCTGCGAGCCCCGACGGCACAATAAATGAGATAGGTTTTTTCCTTATCCAGATCGTCGAGCTCATCCTGGAAGGTATCAGAACGGTAATCTAAATTTATGGCGTTTTCTATATGTCCTGTGGCAAACTCCTGCGCTGTGCGCACGTCGATAATGGCAAAGTCCGGGTTATTCTGGTTATCCTCTATCAGGGTGAATGCTTCCTGGGTGGTGATATCGGCAATTATCGGGGTTTGTGCTTCCAGGGGGGTGGTGTCCGCAGTTATGTCGGGTTGCGTTTTGGTGCAGCCAACAGTTAAGGTGACGGCAATAACCAGTAATACCAGTAGCAGCCTTTTCATTACTTCTCCTCCATCCTCTCCACCTCAATGGTGCACTCGGTTACCAGCGCGGCGAAGGCGCCCACTGCCGCCAGGACCGGAGCCGCCATAATGCCGATTGCCGCCGCCGGCGCCCCAATTGATAGTGGAATCTCAAGCACGGTTCGCCCTTCATGTATTACGCGCACCCTTCTGATATTGCCCTCATGGATGAGTTGCTTTATTTTCTCTACCAGCTTGTCTCCAGATACGGTAAACTTTTCACTCTCGGGCATGTCCAGCCTCCTGCAGCATATTAGGTTGGTTATTGTGCCCTGTCAAGCCCCCATTTGTTTTGCTTCCCAACCCACCCGCCCTACGGGCGTCGGCGGCTTATCCTGTAATTTTCTCTCCCTCCCCTGGGGGTGGGGCAAGGAGATTATAAAGAGGTGAAACCTTTTTGGGTGGGTGGGTATGGGAAAAGAGAACCATGTTGAATAATTGGCTTTTCGTGATATACTGTAGGGCATGAAAGGGAAAGACCTGTTATCAATAGCTGACCTTACCAGTGAGGATGTTCGCCAGCTAATATCAGATGCCGTTGATATGAAAGCCCAGGGCTGGCTGTCCATGCTCAGCGGGAAGACGCTGGCGATAATGTTTGAGAAGCCGTCCCTTCGGACCCGGGTCAGCTTTGAGCTGGCTATGCGCCAGTTAGGCGGGCAGACCATTTACCTATCCCCGGCTGAGGTTGGCCTGGGGCAGCGGGAGGCGGTTCCCGATGTTGCCCGCGTGCTCAGCCGCTATGTGGATGCCGTTGCCGCCCGCACCTTTTCCCACAAGGCATTGGAGGTTCTGGCTAGTAATTCCAGCGTGCCGGTGATAAACGCCCTCTCCGATTGGGAGCACCCCTGCCAGGCTCTGGCTGACCTTTTGACCATTTATGAGAAGAAGGGGGAATTAACTGGTCTGACCCTAGCCTTCGTTGGCGATGGTAACAACGTCGCCCGCAGCCTTATGCTGGCGGCTTCGCTTAGCGGTATGAATTTCAGGATTGCTTCCCCGCCCGGCTACGCTATTGACGACAAGGCGGTGGAGCTGGCGCGGAGCAACGCTGGTGGTGAGATAGTTTGCACTGAGGACCCGCGTCTGGCGGTGAGCGGGGCTGATATTGTTTATACCGATGTCTGGGCAAGTATGGGGCAGGAGGCTGAGGCTGAGGCGCGGCGCAAGGTGTTTGCCAGCTATCAGGTGAATAGTGAGCTATTGTCCCTGGCCGGGGAAGAAGCTATATTTATGCATCCCTTACCGGCTCATCATGGGGAGGAGGTGGCTGAGGGGGTCATAGATAGCCCCCGCTCAGTGGTCTTTGACCAGGCAGAAAACAGACTGCACCTTCAGAAAGCGCTGCTGGCGGAGATACTGGGGGGACTGGAGATTCCACTGGCCGGCTTTCGCTAGGGAGATTCTACCTCACCCCCTGTATCCCCCTCTCCTTTGAAGGAGAGGGGGAGAAAAAGAAAAGAGGGGTTTCACCCCTCTTAAACACCTGATTAAGTAGGGGGTATTCCCTTTTTATCAAAGGAGAGTTAAAGAGAGGCTTCGCCTCTCTTACAAAAAATTTCCCTCTCCCCTTGCTAAGGGGAGAGGGATAAAGGGTGAGGGGTTGAGATGAGTACCATGCGTAAAGTAGCTGTGCCCTGCGGAATAGTGGGCGGGGTTTGGGGTTTTCTGGCTCCTCTTCTGGTGTTCCTGCCCATTTACAAAGTGGGTGTCACACCCCCATTCCCCGGTGGGGTTGGAGAGGAGAGGATGGCTAGCATGGTTGAAGCCGGCGTCGCCGGTGATGCCCTGCCTGTCCTGTCTTTCATTTCCCTTTTGGGCATACTGGGGCTTCTGGCGATAGTGCTGAGCAAGAGGAAGCCTCGCCTGGGGAAGCCTTTCCTGTGGACGAGTGCCGTCGCTATGCTGGTGTTCAGCATACTCGCAATATTCAGTATCGGTCTGCTTTTCCTCCCCGCCTCGGCATTGCTACTGGTGGCTGCCATCGGTCTGAAGGGTTAACATTATGGCTAAACCGATTGTGGCTATTATTGGCCGACAGAATGTGGGCAAGTCTACCCTGCTAAATCGCCTGGCGGGCAAGCGGCTGGCTATTGTTGCCGATGTGCCGGGCACCACCCGCGACCGCATCTTTGCCGATATTTCCTGGCAGGGGACCCAGTTTACCCTGGTTGATACCGGCGGTCTGGAACTAAGCCCCCGCTCTTCGGTGGGGCGAGGAATAAGAGCGCAGGTTGAGGTGGCTATCGCCGAGGCTGACCTTTTTATCTTCCTGGTTGACGCCAAGGATGGGGTGGTTGCCTCTGACCTTGAGATTGCCCAGATGCTTCGTAGCTCAAGCAAGCCTTTAATAATAGCGGCTAATAAGGCGGATAACCCCACCCTTGAGAGTGAGGCGGTGGAATTTTACCAGCTTGGGCTTGGTGAGCCGCTGGTGATTTCAGCCTATCATCGCCGGCACACTGCTGAGCTGCTGGACAGGATTGCCTCGCTGCTGCCGACCCCCAAGGCTGTGGAGATGGGGACTGAGATTATGAAGCTGGCTATCGTGGGCAGACCTAACGTGGGCAAGTCAACCCTCTTAAATGCCATTCTGGGTGAGGAGCGGGCTATTGTTGATGAGACCCCGGGCACCACCCACGATGCCTTGAATACGGCACTTGACTTTGGGGGCCAAAATGTGATACTTATTGATACCGCAGGTATCAGGCGGCGGGGTCGGTGGGGGGTAGGAGTGGAGCGGTACAGCGTAATGCGTGCCCTCCGTGCTATTGATGAGGCAGATATCGCCCTGCTTGTGCTTGATGCCACTGAGCTAGTTACGGCTCAGGATAAGCATATCGCCGGATATATTCAGGAGTCGGCTAAAGGAGTGATATTGGTAGTTAATAAGTGGGACCTGGCTCAGAGCAAGGGTGTAGCTGAATATGACAAGCATATCAGGCGCCAGCTCAGATTTATGTCCTATGCACCAGTACTTTATATTTCAGCTAAGCTGGGGCAGGGGGTGGACAGGGTAATGCCCCAGGCGTTTGAGGTATATCAGGAGAGGCTCAAGCGTCCACCTACAGCCTTGGTTAATGATGTGGTTGAGACAGCGGTAGCCTCTCATACTCTGCCCAGAAAGGGCGCTAAGCAGCTGAAGGTTTTTTATGCTACCCAAGCGGAGGTCAATCCCCCGACCTTCGTCTTTTTTGTCAACGACGCTAAGCTGGTACACTTTTCCTACCAGCGCTACCTGGAGAACAAGCTGCGCCAGGCATTCGGTTTTGGTGGTACTCCGCTTCGTTTAATATTTAAGACCAGAGGTGAACCATCATGATGATTGCCAAGTTTGTAAGTGTAATAATACTTGGCTATCTTTTGGGCGCTATCCCCTTTGGTCTGCTCTTAACCAGACAATACACCAAGGCCAAGGTGGATGTCACCAAGTATGGTAGTGGCAAGATAGGGGCAACCAACGTCCTCCGAACCGCCGGTCGCAAGACGGCAATTTTGGTGGCTCTCCTTGACCTGTCAAAGGGAATGCTGGCGGTGATATTTGCCGGCTTGATAGTCGGCCATAGCTACTTGGTGGTGAACGGCATTGGCTTGGGGGCGCTGGTGGCCGAGGTTCTGGCGGCGTTAGCCGCTATCGCTGGGCATAACTGGTCGGTGTTCCTCAAGTTCCGTGGGGGAAGGGGGGTGGCTACCTTCTTCGGTGGCTTAGTCGCCCTATGCCCACCGGCAGCAATATTTGGCGGCGAGATTATAATTATCGGTGCCGGCTTGACCAGATATGTATCACTGGGCTCCATTGCCGGAGCCGTCGGTAGTTATGCCGTTTTGGTTCCACTCACCATTATGAATAACTTCCCCATAGAGTACCTCTTTTACGCCTTCGTGGGAACAGTAATAATCTTTATTATGCACCGGGATAACATTGCCCGATTGATATCAGGCAAGGAGCGCAAGCTCGGTGAGAAGGCAAAGAGGAGAGCCTCCTCCTCTGGCCGCACCGGGGGTGCAGGGTAAGGTATGCCCAAGGTTGCCATTATTGGTACCACTATCTGGGGGGTAACCCTGGGGGTGGTACTATCCGGTAACAAGGTGGAGGTTGGGCTGTGGGCGCGAACGGAAGAAGAAGCCGCTGAACTAGAAAAAGCCGAACATCATTCCGGGGCGCTTTCCGATGTTACCTTTCCCACCCGCTTATCAATCACCAGCTCACTGGAGGAAGCCTTAGCTGGAGCTAAGGCAGTAATCCTGGCGGTGCCATCCCAGAGTATGCGGCAGAACATGAAAACAGTTGCCGAGCACCTGGACGGTTCGATATTAATCGTTAGTGCCGCCAAGGGCATGGAGGTTGGCAGTAACAAGCGCCTCTCCGAGGTAATTGCCGACGAGATAAACCCCGATTTTTGGCCCAATATCTGCGTTCTTTCCGGACCTAATCTCTCCCAGGAGATTCTCCAGAACCTGCCGGCGGTGGCGGTGGTAGCGGCTGAGGGGGAGGCTGTAGTCAGAAAGGCTCAGCGGCTGCTAAACACCCCCAGCCTTTGTCTCTATACCAATACCGATGTCACCGGTGTGGAGCTGGGAGGGGCATTAAAGAATATTATTGCCATCGGTGCCGGCATCACTGACGGCTTGGGCTATGGTGATAATGCTAAGGCAGCCTTAGTCACCCGCGGTCTCACCGAGATAACGGCTCTGGGTGTCGCCCTGGGGGCAAATCCACTGACCTTTTCCGGGTTGACCGGCTTGGGCGACCTAATCACTACCTGCTCCAGCCCGTTAAGTCGTAATCACTATGTTGGGGTGGAGTTAACTAAAGGGCGCCCAGTGGAGAAGATAAGCGGCTCCATGAGCGGTGTCGCCGAGGGGCTAAACACTACTGTTGTTGCCCACAACCTTGCCTCGCAGCTGGGGGTAGAGATGCCAATTACGGAGAAGATTTATCAGGTGCTTTACCGCGGGCTTAGCCCTCGTCAAGCCGCCCTGGAGTTGATGGAGGCGCAGGCCGGGCACGAGCTGGTGGGGCGGAGGTGGCAGCTCTTTTCTTTGTTTAAGCGCTGAAGCAGCGGTTACTGACTGCGGTGGGAAAATCCCTTCCACTTTTCTGCCCCTGGCATATTGGCTGGACTTAGGCTATTGCCAAACTCCTTAAGTGTCTGGCGCTGCTTTCTGGTTAGCGACTCCGGGGTGGCGACAAAGAGGGTAACCAGCTGGTCGCCATGCCCGTTTTTATGGAGACGGGGAACCCCCTGCTTTTTCAGCTTGAATACCTGCCCCGTCTGGCTGCCGGGCGGAATCTTGAGCTTGGCGTTGCCGTTAAGGGTAGGCACCTCTACCTCGGTGCCCAGTGTAGCCTGAACAAAGTCGATTGGCAGCTCATAGAGGATATCATCGTTACGGCGGCTGAAGAATTCATGCTCCTTAACTGAGAGGGTGAGGTAAAGACTGCCCGTCGAGCCGCCCCTTACCCCCGCTTCCCCCTCACCTTTGAGGCGTATGTAAGTGCCGTTGTCAACTCCAGCCGGGATATTGACCGTAATTTTACGCTTGCACTTCTCCCTGCCTGTGCCCTGGCATTGGGGGCAAGGGTCGGTAATAATTCTGCCGCTGCCCTGGCACTGCTCGCAGGTGGCGGTGTGAGCGAAACGACCGAAGAGACTCTGGTGGACGCGGCGCACCTGCCCGCTACCGTTGCAGCTGGGGCATTTCTTGGGCTGGGTGCCCGGCTTGGAGCCGACGCCCTGGCACTTTGAGCAGTTTTCGGTGCGTAATATGCTTATCTCCTTCTCACAGCCCAGGGCTGCTTCCTCAAAGGAGGTGGTGATGCTGTAGTAAAGGTCAGTGCCGCGCTGTGGTCCCCGGCGGGCGGTGGCGGTGGCTCCACCAAAGAAGGCATCAAATATATCGCCGAAACCGCCAAGGTCAAAGCCTTGTTCCCCGAACCCCTCGATACCACCATGCCCGAAGCGGTCATAGGCGGCACGCTTTTCCGCGTTGGAGAGGACTTCGTAGGCTTCGTTTACCTCTTTGAATTCTTCCCCCGCCTGCTCGTCGCGGTTGTGGTCGGGGTGATACTTGAAGGCAAGCCGGCGAAACGCCCTCCTTATTTCCTCATCAGAGGCGTCTCTATCTATGCCGAGGACTTCATAGTAATCACGCTTTAGCATATTATTTTAGAACCTCGTCCTCCCCCACTTTAATTTATGTTTTTCTTCCCACCCAGCCCACCCTCGTGGGCTTCGCCCCTCTTTGACTCCCCTTACACCTCTTTAAACTCGCCCTCTACGGTGCCTTCTCCTTCTTCGCCACCCTCCTTGCCCGGGGGTACCTCACCACCGGGGGGTGGTTGCTGTTGATAGATGGTGGTACCTAGCTTTTGCATGGAGTCGGATAGCTCCTGCATTGCCTGGCGGATGGCGTTTAAATCGGTACCCTGCAGTGCCGAGCGTACCGCTTGAACCTTGCTCTCTACCTCCTTATTTAAATCGGCGGGTATTTTTTCTTTCTGGTCTCTGAGGGTCTTTTCCGCAGTATAGGCCAGGGTGTCGGCGGCATTGCGGGTGTCTGCTTCCTCGCGGCGCTGGCTATCCTCAGCGGCGTAGGTCTCGGCTTCCCCTTGCATCTTTTCCACCTCTTCCTTAGACAAACCGCTGGAGGCAGTGATGGTGATTTTCTGCTCCCGGCCGGTGCCCTTATCCTGAGCCCTGACATTTAAGATGCCGTTGGCATCAATATCAAAGGTGACCTCAATCTGGGGCACCCCCCTTGGTGCCGGTAGAATGCCGTCAAGCATAAACCGTCCCAGCGTCCGGTTATCGGCAGCCATGGGCCTTTCCCCCTGCATGACATGAATCTCAACACTGGGCTGGCTATCGGCGGCAGTGCTGAAGGTCTGGCTCTTGGCGGTGGGGATGGTGGTGTTGCGCGGAATAAGGGTAGTAGCCACCCCGCCCAGGGTCTCAATACCGAGGGTGAGGGGAGTAACATCAAGCAGTAAAACCTCCTTGACCTCTCCCTTGAGCACCCCGGCTTGGATGGCAGCACCTACGGATACCACCTCATCGGGGTTTACCCCCTTATGTGGTTCCTTGCCGAAGAATTCCGTTACCTTCTTCTGGACCAGGGGCATTCTGGTCTGCCCGCCAACCAGAATCACCTCGTCAATCTGGGAGGCGCTTTTTCCGGCGTCAGCCAGTGCCTGGCGGCAGGGTTCCAGAGTTTTCTCTACCAGGTCCATTACCAGTTGCTCAAGCTGGGAGCGGGTAAGGGTAACGGTAAGGTGCTTGGGACCGCTGGCATCGGCGGTGATAAAGGGGAGGTTTATCTCGGTCTGGGTGACGGAGGACAGTTCAATCTTTGCCTTTTCCGCGGCTTCCTTGAGTCGCTGCAAAGCCGTCCTGTCCTGCTTGAGGTCTATCCCCTGGTCTCGTTTGAACTCATCACACAGCCAGTCCATAACCTTCTGGTCAAGGTCATCACCACCAAGGTGAGTATCACCGCTGGTTGACTTGACCTGGAAGGTGCCTTCACCAATCTCAAGGATTGATATATCAAAGGTGCCACCACCGAGGTCGTAGACGGCGATGGTCTCTTCCTTCTTCTTGCCCAGTCCATAGGCTAGGGAGGCAGCCGTTGGCTCATTGATTATTCTCAGCACATTAAGCCCGGCTATGGTACCGGCATCCTTGGTCGCCTGGCGCTGGGCATCGTTGAAGTAAGCGGGAACGGTGATTACGGCGTCAACTACCTTCTCGCCGAGGTAAGCCTCGGCATCCGTCTTCAGTTTTTGCAGAATCATTGCCGAGATTTCCGGCGGGCTGTATTCCTTTTCCCCCATCACCACCCGCACCTCATTATCGGGTCCCTTGGTTACCTTATAGGTCTTGCGCTTGGCATCCTCCTCTACCGGTAGCTCCCGCCCCAGTGGCTCACCCCACTTACGCCCCATAAAGCGTTTGATACTGTAGATAGTATTCTCCGGGTTAACGATGGCCTGGCGCCTAGCTATCTGCCCCACCAGGCGCTCCCCGCTCTTACTTATCGCCACTACTGAGGGGAAGAGGGTGTCACCTTCAGCGGAGGGGATAACTACCGGCTCCCCTGCCTGCATTACCGCTACTTCACTAAAGGTTGTCCCTAAATCAATTCCTACAGCTCTTGCCATAGCTTATTCCTCCTCTTTTTCTTCTTCTCCGTTGCCCACCACTACCTTGGATGGGCGAATAACCCGGTCGCGGAACTTGTAGCCCTTTTGCAGCTCCTCAACAACTATCCCTTCCTCACCCCTCCCCTGCATGGCTGCTTCGTGCAGGGTGGGGTCAAACGGTTGCCCCACCGCCTCAATGGGGGACAGCCCCTGGGATTCTAAGACCCCGCGCAGCTTGCGCTCAATGAGCCTGATACCCTCTATCCAGCTAAGGTCGGCTTGGTCATCCGGGATAGAAGCCAGGGCTCGCTCCCAGTCGTCCAGAATTGGCAGCAGGTTAAGGACAAGTATGGAGTTGGCAAACTGGCTGATTTCCTCCTTGTCCTGCTCGGCTCGCCGCTTGTAGTTGACGTAGTCTGCCTGCGCTCTCTGCCAGCCGGCCAGGTTGGCTTCTGCCTTCGCCTTCTCCTCAGCCAGAGCCTGTTTTAATGCCTCTTCGCCCTCTATCTCGCTTAACTCTGGCTCTGTTTCTTTGTTTTGTTCCTCTTCGGGTTCTGTTGGTATCATGATTATCTACCTCACCCCCTTTATCCCCCTCTCCTTCAAAGGAGAGGGGGAAGAGGTTATTAAGAGAGGCAAAGCCTCTCTTTAACTCATAGCTTAAAGTTAATATTTATTGTTTTATTCAGACGCTTACCTGTGTCTTTTAAGTCCCTCTCTAATTTGGCGAGGCTCTTTTGGACTTCGGAAACATCTAGCTTTATTTGGCAATTAAGGCAAGTAATAGCTTCACCGCTTTGTAGTTGCTCTACTGTGAAGGTAAGTTTATGCTTACAGTTTGGGCAGTCAATATCAACCTTAGTATCTTTGTTTAGCATATCTTACCCCCTTATTAATTCCCCTCAGCCTGCTTTCTCCCGTAGAGCTCGGCTACCAGCTGGCTCAGCACCGTTGAGAGGTAGCCTACGGCGGAGATGGTTCGGGCATAGGGCATGCGGGTGGGGCCAACGACACCTATGGTGCCGATGGCTTCTTCCGGCAGACCGTACTGGCTGATGACCACGCTGCAATTTTGAATCGCCTCTGCCTTATTCTCCTTGCCGATGATTACCTGCACCCCGTGACCACCCATCTTCTCCGGGGTGATTGTCCTCAGTAGCCTTCGGCATTCAACCAGTTCCATCAGGGTTAGCACCCTTTGAGCCTGATGGAATTCCGGCTGGTTGAGGACAAAGTGGATTCCATCGAGGTAGGACCTCTCCGATTCCTGCTCGTCTTCGGCCTGCATTATCTTGAGCAGGCAATCATAAAGCTGCTGTTCGGTGGGGGAAAGCTTCGTCTTCTTGGCTAAAATCTCTCCCCGCGTCAGGTCAGAATAGGCAGTATTTAGTTTATTAGCCATGGCCGTTAGTTCTGATTGAGCTACCGGCTGGTCAAAGGTTAATAGTTGTTGCCTTAGCCTGGCGCCATGAAGGACGACGATAACCAGTGCCATTTCCTCTTGCAGGGCGATGACTTCCAGATGCTTAAGTTGGAGGTTTGCCGGCTTGGGCATAGCCACTATAGCTACATTCTGGGCTAGCTGAGCAGTGAGTGTTGCCGCCAGACTCAGCCACTCCTCCAGCTCCCCCTCCACCTGGTGGAAGAGGTGTCTTATTAAAAGCTGCTGGGTTGAGGGGAGTCTGATGTTGCCCAGGGTCTCCACATAGTAGCGGTAGCCCTTGTCTGAGGGCATGCTCCCGGCGGAAGGGTGGGGGCGGGTAATATAGCCCTCCTCCTCCAGGTGTGCCATCTCATTGCGGATGGTGGCTGAGCTTACCGCCAGCTCGCGGTCGTCAATGAGGCTCTGCGAAGGCACCGGCACCGCCCGAACAATATACTGGGCTATTATAGACTTGAGTATTGCCTCGCCTCTGGGGGTTAACACCTTGACCTCCTTAATTTAGCAGTCTAGTGTTAAGACTGCTAAACATGTCTAACTTACCACCTTTAGCCCCTCTTGTCAAGAGATTAGTAGCCCCTCTCCCCCTTTAACAAAAGTCTTTCTTCCCACCCACCCGCCCATTAGGCTTTGCGGTTTATCCCGTAATTTTCTCTCCCTCCCCTGGGGGTGGGGCAAGGAGATTGTGAAGAGGTGAAACCTTTTTGGGTGGGTGGGTATGGGAAGAAAAACGTGAGGGGGTGAGGTTGATGGGGAGGCGACAGCTATGCTATATTTATACGAAATGGATATTAGCTGGCTGGGTCATTCTTGCTTCAGGATTAGGGGTAGTCGCGCCACAGTTGTCACTGACCCTTATTCCAAGGACTTGGGTTACTCACTGGGCAAGCCTACGGCCCGTATTGTAACCGTGAGCCATGACCACCCGGGACACAACTATGTTGAGGGTGTTGGTGGTCAGCCAAAGCCGAGGGTGGTCAATCGCCCCGGTGAGTATGAAATCGGTGACGTCCTGATTATCGGCATAGCCACCTTTCACGATGGGGATGGGGGTAAGAAGCGGGGCAAAAATATCGTCTACCTTATGGAGATAGACGAGGTGGCGGTGTGCCACCTTGGCGACCTGGGGCATGTGCTTACCAATGAGCAGATTGAGGATATAGGCAACGTGGATGTGCTACTGCTTCCGGTGGGCGGGGTTTCCACCATAAACGCCCCTATGGCCGCCGAGGTAGTGAGACAGCTTGAGCCCAAGGTTATAATTCCCATGCATTACAAAACGCCGGCTTTAAAGTGGGAGCTGGAGCCGGTGGATAGATTCCTTAAGGAGATAGGGGCAAGAGAGGTCAATTCCCAGCCTAAGCTCTCCGTCAGCAAGTCAAACCTTCCCCTCAGTTCGCAGGTCTTCTTATTAGATTACCAGCGCTAAATCCCCTAGAGCTTCGATATCTTTACCACCAGTATCATCATGGTGATTAGCATCATAATCATGATGAGGAGAAAGACGATGAACATGGCGCCGCCTGCTGGCAAGATCCACTCTGTCCAGTCGGGGCTGGTTGAGGAGGTTGGTTGTGATGACTCTGGCGGTGGGTTTGAGGGATTTGATGGCGCTGACTCGGTGGTAAAGGCACTAACCGCACTCCAGGGACTGTAAGTATTGGAGCCGACAGCCCTTACCTTCCAGTAGTAGGTGGTATCATAATCCAGTTCTATGTTGGCCTGCCAGGCGGTAGTGGGCAGGGCGAAGGTGCCGGTCTTTAAGATGGTGGGGTTGTCAACGGCAGCCTCGGTGGAGACGACCAGTTCGTAGCCATCGGCGCCAGCTATAGCGCTCCACTGGAATATTGGTCTTACCGGCACGCTGGTGGCGCCGGCTTGGGGGCTCTCCAGCTGCGGGGCATAGGCCTCGGTGCCAAAGCTGGTGGTAAATGACCATTTATCTGACCACGGGCTTAATACGGGCTCGGTGGCTCTCACCCGCCAGTAGTAGGTGGTGGTTGGGTCAAGTTCGGGTAGTTGGGCTGAGCTGCCCCTGGTATTCCCCTCAAAGCCGGCGGGGATGCTGGAGAAGTCGGTGTCATAGTTAAGCTGCCACTTATACTCGGTGGCACCCGGTAGCGTCTCCCAGTCAAGGCTTATATTCTTAACCATATCATTGATAATCATGCCCATGCCTATTGCCTCGTCGGCAGGTGAGGTGAGGGTAATAGGCTGGACCAGGCTATCAATATAGGTAATCAGTCTGGTGTTAGTGCTGTCAATCGACCACAACTGGTTACCACAGAGCCATAGTCCAATGAGGGTAGCCCCATCGTCAAGCCCTTTGGTTACGGTTTCAAAGTTTGGCCCCAGTGGATATGTTGGGTTGAGGCAGCGCTCCATGCCACCGTTAGCCTTGAAGTTGGTGGCATACAGCGTTCCCTCGGCTGAGGCTAGTAACTGGCCAATCATGCCCCCAGCCGGGCTGTCTATGCTTTCCCACTTGTCACTCCGGCCCACGATAAAGCGGTAAACGCCCTCATCGGCACTGTCGCTGGCGGCATAGACGGTGTTATTGTCGGCGTAGTCGGGGTCAAAGGCGACGCTTATATTGCCGCTCAGCGGCTTTGAGGTGGCATCCTGAGGCAGTGACTCAAAGGATAAGCCATTATCCTCAGACCAGAATACCCAGCCATCGCTATTTCCAACCAGGATAGTCTTATCCTTAGCATAGTTGGGGGATAGGGCTATGGAGCTTAACGATTGACCGCCAGCTATTGCCCCCTCAGAGTAGCCCAAGCCGCTGTTGGTACTGAGGTAAACAAGGCCGTTACTGCCATCAAAGCTGCCGATAAACAGGGTGGTATCATCAACCACCGCCCAGGCATTAAGCGGGAAGGTGAGGGAGCGGCGGGCAAAGGTTTGGCCGTTATCTGTTGACTTCCATATTGTGGGGTTGCCGTTACTGGTGCCGGCGATGAATACTATCTGGTTATCGATATCGTATTGTGGAGGCAGCCGAAGACGCTCAATAGTATCTATAGTCGCCAGCGAGCTGGAGAAGACCCTTTCCCAGGTATCTTCACTGAGGCTGCGCCAAAGGCTACCCTTCACGCTACCAGAGGTAATCATAAATATGGTTTCATCCTCGCTGTAGACGGGGGAGGGTGCCAGGTCAACAATGTCAACAAGGGTGGTATCAATCAGGCTTAGCTGGTTCCAGGTAGCGCCGCCGTCGGTGGTATGGGAGAAGGCGCTGTCGGTGCCGCTGGTGGCAGCGTATATCCTGTCCGGAGCCGTAACGATACAGGTCTTAGACCCGCCGGTCGGTGGTTTGGTGCTTCGCTGCCAGGTTCTGCCGCCATCGTGGCTAAAGTAAACATCGGTAGTGGCGGCAGCACCGGCGATGAGATTAGCCCTTGCCCTATCCCCGCTAACTGCCAGCCCACTGACATCAACGCCGATATTAAGGCCGATGGCCATTGAGTTTTCCACCCTGTAGACATCACCCTTGCCCACCCCGCTGTCAATAGCGACAAAGTAGCTGGCAATTGTGCTGGGGTCGTAATCCTCAGGGAAGGCAATGCCGGCTGATACCGGCACCAGGTTGCTGATTTTAGCATTGGCTATGGTTGCTCCCCAGCCGGCGCCAGCAAAATCAGTGGTGATAAAGGTATGGGTTTCATCGCTGACCACAGCTATTAGCTGGCGGTCAGTGGGGTAATTTGGTGAAAAGGTTAACCCGTAGACGTCATAGTTGCCCAGGCTGGTGTCTGTCCAGGTGAAGGGGTCAGCTTCGTCCAGAAGGTAGATGCCGCCGTGATCGCCGTTATCGGCGTCTTTAGTGCCGACGACGATGATAACGTTGCTGCCCAGTGCGGAGATATCCAGGGAGGTGATTTCTATATTGTTAGCCCCCGCCCCACCCGGACCGGGCAGGGCGATGAATTTGCTGACGCCGTCAACTGACTTATAAAGCTGAGACGAGGTGGTGTAGTAAACAACATTATCGGGAGCGATGGCGATATCAACTATCTCGTCCTGCACCTTGCCGATGGCTGACCAGCTATAGCCGTTGTCGGCGGATTGATAGAGGGTGTAGGTCAGCCCTTTGCCGTAGGCATAGAGTGTGCCGTTAGAAGCCCTGGTCAGGTGCTGGATATCTGAGCCCGCAGCCAGCACCCAACCCCCTGCCTTGCCCTGGGTGGGGATATTAACCCTAGACCATTTAACTGTATCCGGCTCGGCAAAGACCGGGGGGGTCGAGATTGGCAGCAGCAATAGCAGTAATCCCAGAGCTAATGCTAACTTTGCCATATGGAGAATTTCATTTTAGTCCCGCATTGGCTGAAAGTCAATAGGTTAATGGGTTAAAAAGAGAACCCCCCACTTAGTGGGGGGTTCTCGGAGTATCCGCTCGAGTTAACTTTTAGTCCTTAGGCTCTGCGGGTGGTGAATATCAGCCAAATCACCGCAATCACCAGGATAGCACCGATAGCGATTACTATCCAGATGTAGAGCGGAGTCGTTGGCGCGTGTGCCGCAGCAATGTGGGCCTCAAGTTCAGCCCGAGTGTCGAAGGTCAAGCCGCAGTACTCACAGGTGTACTTCTCTACCGGCTCGTCCATGGTCCTGAAGTGGCCGACAGTCTGTACACTGGAGGTTGGCTCAGTTGCCTTGACTGCGTAGTAGTAGTCAGCGGCGTACTCCAGCTCAACCGGACCGTAGCTGGTTGTGTCCAGATAAACTGGCGTTCCAGCTACTGGAGAGGTCAGACCAGAGTCAGTAGCTATGATGAGCTCATACTCAGTAACACCAGCCATTGGGTTCCAGCTAAAGCCAGTACCGGGATCAATGTCCTGGGTTCCAGGAATTGGGCTTGTCAGTTCGGGGCCAGCGTGTGTTGGCGTGATGACGCCCGAAGAAGCCTCAATGTCGATAAAGACTGGAGCACAGAAGTTGCTTCTAATTTGGTCAGTACTAACCTCGTTCCAGGCCCGGATCATGATGCCGTATGAAGTTCCGCCGACGAAGGTGTAGGCGATGTCTTGCAGTCCAGCGCTGTTAACCTCAACGATATCAACCGTTGGGTTGTTTATTCCACCGCCAGCCAGGTTAACGGGGAACAGTTCGGCTCCGGCAGGACCCTGGGACTCTTCAAAGATGATGACCTGGTAGGTATTGACCAGACCGGTGGAAAAGCCCATGGGAGCCCAGTTTAGCGTCACCGGCATAGCGCGCCCGGTTACGGGGTCAATGGGTATGGTGGCGCCAGCCGCCGGTACGTTAATGGTTGTCGCGGCTGTAGCTAGCAGGTCGAGGTAGGACATGAGCGTTCCGGCACCTGCAGCACCTGCAGTATCAATGGCGTACAGGGTGGGTGAAGTAGTGGCGTCAATCCTGAGCGATTGTGGTGCCGCATCAAACACAGAGGCAGTCGAGCCGACATCCATCCTGTCGAAAGCCAAGATACCCACATCGGCTGTTGGATTCAGCGAGCGCTCAGCACCACTGAAGACTGCACCGAGAGGAGTTGTATCATTCCAGCCGGCATAGAGGGCGCCATTGGTTGCCACCATGCCGAAGACGGTACCAGGAGACACCGGAGTAGGAGTAACCAGGTCAACGGTAGTCAGGGTGGCGATGCGCGTCCAGATAGAGCTGGTGCCAAGCACGAAGCGGAAAATACCAGCCGCAGCAGCAGGAGCACCACTGGCGGCATAGATGGTGCTGTTGGTGGCATAGTCCGTATCGGCAACAACCTGCATATTGGTGGAAGCGCCGAGACCGGTCCCTATTGGCGGGGCGAAGGATTCAGCGCCGTTTGTTGAGTAGGCAACTGAGGCACCAAGTCCGCCGACCAGCAGGTGACCGGCTACCGGCTCAAGGGGATAGGTAGGCGCCATGGCTATCATGTTGATGGGGCCAATGCCGGGGGTAACCGGACCTACGGCGAAGTTCCAGGCAGCGCTATCGCTCCTGTAGGTGTTTTGGCCAGCAAAACCCGTCGGACCAGCAGCCGCATAGAGGGTATCCGCATCCTCCACGGCTATGTCAATGATGTCAGCTGGTAGCGAGTCCCTAGCCACGAAGACAGCTCCGCCATCGTTTGAGTACTGGATGTTAACACCCGAGGTACCAGTTGGTACACCCGCGGCGGTGAGAGCCGCCGGGCCATTTGCCCAGTAAACGACGGGGGCATCAGCGTAGCCGGGGTTGAGGCGGATGATGCTGTCCCCAACTAAGTCACCCCAGTCCGCCGGGGAAGTCCTTATCCGGTCCCAGCTACCAGCAGTAGCCATGACCGGGCTCCTCCACAGGCTCTCTAGGTTAGCGACATTCGCATTCGCGGTTGCCAGGAAGAGCGTCCCGCCGTCCGGTGTCACCGCGACATCGGACATAAGGAGAAGGGTGGTGTCTATGAGCGATATCTGGTTAAAGGAAGTGCCGCCGTCATAGGACAGGGAAAGGGCGCTCTCCCGGTCAGCTACGCCACCATCCGAGGTGCCGGCAAAGATATAGCCGTTGTTCTGGAAGTCGGGGTGGCAGGCGACAATAACGTTGGATGCGCCCATAGCGGCGACGCCTTCCCACGCCACGTTACCACAGCCCGTGGGCGGCTTGGAGCTGCCGATAAAGGTGGGGAATGCCGCCATGGGGTCAACGGTGAAAAATACGTTGGTAAGACAGGTAGCCATAATACCCGCCGTAGCGCCGGCAACCAGCGTGCCGCCGGTAAGGTCGCCCGAGTAGGAGATGCTGTTGATGTCAATATCAGCAGCAATGCCGAGCTTCCTCACCGTCAGGTAGTCAACGCGGAAGACATCGGTAACAGCAGCACCGGTGCCAGCCATGCCGACAAATACCTTCTGCCCGCCGGGTGTGGTCGGGTCAAAGTTGCTGGGCAGGGCGATGTCTGAGGTGAGAACACCCAGAGCCCCAGCCGCAGAGTAGTCTACTGGCGTCGCCTGTATCGGCACCGCCATGTTGGGCAGGGGGGTTAAGGCGGCGGTGGCTCCCCACTGCGCTTGAAGATTGATTAGCAGCAGGTAGGTACCCGCACCAACGGGAACGCCACCAGCAGCCTTGGAGCCAACGGCGGCGACAACGCGGTCGCCGAGGAAGCCGGGGGTGAACTCAACATTGGTGAAGTCAAAGGTGTCGGCGGCATATGTGTTGACGTTTTGGAGGCTCACCCAGGCAAGGGTGGCACCGATAATGAAGATGTCGCCATCGCCCATAGCACCCGCGGTCACGTCAGCTACGGCTACGGCGATGTCTCTACCGTCAAGAATGACGGAAGTTGCTCGCTGCGGTCCCACGGCGACGTCCATGACCTGGGTGATAGTACCGGCTCCTCCAGAATCGGCATCCGGAACCAGCGGCAGGGCTACCCAGTTCACGCCGCCATCCCTGGTGACATACACCTCCCCTTGACAATCGGTGACAACGCCAGACCAAGTGTTGTCAACAACAGCCACCACGTTGGGGTTATCCGGGGAGACAGCTATCGCGTAGTAAGTACCGCTTCCAGGGCTGGTTATCGCGGCGAAGGTCCGCCCGCCGTTGGGTGACTTGAGTACCCGCGTGCCTTGGTTGTCAATGACATAGATGGTCATGCCGTCTGATGCCACCGCCATACCGCTTACGTCAGCAGCGGCGGTGCACATGACAGCGGCAGTGCCGGGGCCAACCTCAGGCGTCCACATAGCGGGAGCAGCCTCTGCCTTGGTCGGAACCAGGGCAAACGCCAGGCTGAAGACCATTATCAGGGCCAAGCCTACGCCAAATATGTTAGATAATTTCTTGATTTTCATCGACTTTTAATTTATCCTCCTTAAAGGATTATATCTCCACAAAAGACTCAGAGCACAAAAAACCCTAAAAATAAACAAGAGCACAAAAACACCCTCCTTGTGGAGACCAAGTTATTTTGGGTTTGGGTTGGTTTTCATTTCGCTCCCCTTTCGGGTCCTTGTCATAACATCACCTCCTTTACCTGAATATCATAGCACACCTTATCAGGTGCTACTATCTACTATAGCACAGATTTTTCGTTTGTCAAGCCATATATCTCCCTTCGTTTATAACGAAATAGTGCCTATTTGGATAGGTTTAAGGGGGGTTTAGGCTAACAAATAATCTCTAAGTCTCCTTGGTCAGGTTAGCCAGAAACTCGGCGTTGGTCTTTGTTTTACGCAGGCGGTCAATGACTCGCTCTGTGGTCTCGGTAAAAGTAGTGGAGTCAGAGGCAATCATGGAGACCATGCGCCTGAGCAGCCAGACCTGCTTTACCTCCTCCTCGCCAAGCAGAAGCTCCTCCCGCCTGGTGCCGCTACGCTGAATATCCATTGCCGGGAAGATTCGCCGTTCCGCGAGGCGGCGGTCAAGGTGGAGCTCCATATTCCCCGTTCCCTTGAACTCCTCGTAGATAAGCTCGTCCATACGGCTGCCGGTATCAATGAGGCAGGTAGCGATGATGGTCAGACTTCCGCCCTCATCCGTGTTGCGGGCAGCGCCAAAGAAGTGCTTGGCGGGGTAGAGGGCGGCGGGGTCAATGCCGCCGGACAGGGTGCGGCCGCTGGGCGGCATCACCAGGTTGTAGGAGCGGGTGAGGCGGGTAATGCCGTCAAGGAGGATGACCACGTCCTTGGCCATCTCCACCAGTCGCTTGGCTCTCTCCAGCGCCAACTCAGCGACGCGGGTATGGTGCTCCACCGGCTCGTCAAAGGTGGCCGATATCACCTCTCCCTTGGTCGAGCGCTTTATATCGGTAACCTCCTCAGGTCGCTCGCCGATGAGGCAGACCATAAGGTTGATATCGGTGTAGTTAGTGGTGATGGCATTGGCGATGGATTTTAAGAGGATGGTTTTACCGGCTTTGGGTGGTGATACAATTAAGCCCCGTTGTCCCCGCCCGATGGGGGCAATGAGGTTGATAAGCCGGGTAGAAAGCTCGTTGGGGTTGGTCTCAAGGTTAATCAGTTTATCGGGGAAGGTGGGGGTTAGTGAGCCGAAGGTAGGGCGGCCCTTGGCTAGCTCGGGGTCGGCGCCGTTAACCGCCTCAACCCTGACCAGTCCGTAGTATTTTTCGCCCTCCTTGGGCGGCCTCCCCTGGCCGGCGACGGTATCGCCGTTGCGCAGACCGAAGCGGCGGATCTGGGACTGGGAGACATAGACATCAGCCGAGCTGGGCAGGAGGCTGTCCTGCCTCAAAAATCCGTAGCCCTCCGAGGTAATCTCCAGGATGCCGCCACAGAAGACATAGCCCTGTTGTTCGGCGCTTGCCTGAAGCAGGCGCATGACGAGCTCCTGCTTCTTGAGGTTGGTATAGCTGGTGATGCCCGCCCCCTTGGCAAGCTCAAGCAGCTCCTCTCGACTTTTAGTTTCAAGTTCGTTAATGTTCATGGTAAAGCCTCGCTATGGTTGTTTTATTTCCCCTTTGAGACGGACTGCCAGTCGCTAAGGAAGCGAGCTACGCCGACATCAGTTAAGGGGTGTTGTATCATCTTCATCAGGACGCTATAAGGGACGGTGGCAATATGGGCACCGGCCTTGGCTGCCGCCACGCAGTGTTCGGGGTGACGGATGCTGGCGGCAATAACCTCGGTGGAGAACTTGTAATGGGCAAAGACATCCACAATATCCTTGACCAGCTCCATGCCGTTATGCCCGGCGTCATCCAGTCTGCCCACAAAGGGGCTGACATAGCTAGCGCCAGCCAGCGCCCCGAGGATGGCTTGATTTACGGAAAAGCAGAGGGTCATATTTACCTTTATCTTATCCTGGTGCAGGGCTGTTATTGCCTGAAGTCCTTCAGCGGTGGGTGGTATCTTGATATTGACATTAGGTGCCCAGGAAGCCTTGAGGTGAGCTTCTTTTATCATGGACTCGGCATTCTCAGCCAGCACCTCAACCGAGACCGGCCCCGGTATAATAGAGCAGATCTCCTTGACCACCGCTTCGTAATCAGCAGTTTTTTCCTTAGACACCAGGGTGGGGTTGGTGGTAACCCCGCTCACGATTCCCAGCTTGGCGCCTTGCCTGATTTGGTCAATATTGGCTGTATCCAGAAAAATTCTCATTTGTACCTCTCAGAGGAAAGGGGCAGTGGCGGCTGAGCCCCTTCCCGTAATATGTCCTTAGCTGCCCCGATAAAGTCGCGAAACAGGGGGTTGGGGCGACCGGGGCGGGAGGTAAATTCGGGGTGAAATTGGCTGGCTACCATCCAGGGGTGGTCAGCCAGCTCGCAGACCTCAACCAGATTGCCGTCTGGGGAAAGTCCGCTGCAGACCATCCCCGCTGCCTCCAGCTGCTTACGGTATTTATTATTAAATTCATAGCGATGCCTGTGGCGCTCATTGACCAGGCTCTGCCCGTAGGCAGTAGCGGCATGGCTGCCGTTGACTAACTGGCAGGGGTAGTTGCCCAGGCGCATGGTGCCGCCCTTGGTTGCCTTGCCCCTCTGGTCGGGGAGGAGGTCGATAACGGGGTGGGGAGTCCTGGCATCAAACTCGGTTGAGTTTGCCTTTTTTGAGCCAAGGACATGGCGGGCAAACTCAATTACCATGACGTGCATCCCCAGGCACAGCCCCAGGTAGGGGATTTTATTCTCCCGGGCGTAGGTGGCTGCCTTTACCATGCCCTCTATGCCTCTAACGCCGAAGCCGCCGGGGACAATAATACCCTGGGCTGAGCGCAACACGGAATCGTCTCCGTTGTTTTCCAGTGTCTCTGAAGGGACCCAGTTAAGCTCAGCATCCCTTTCGTGATGTAGTGCGGCGTGGTGTAGCGCCTCCCGCACCGAGAAGTAGGCATCTTTTAGTTCCACGTATTTTCCCACCAGGGCGATATTAACCGGCTCGCGGGGTGTTTTAATGAGGTTGACCATTTCCCGCCACGGCTTCAGGTCTGAGGAGCGGGGCTTGAGTTTTAGCTTGTCTATAATTAATTGCCCCAGCCCCTCCTCTTCCAGGACAAGCGGCACCTCATAAATGGTGGGTACCGTGGGCATGGGGATAACCGCCCTTTTTTCAACGTCGCAGAAGAGTGATATTTTATCCCTTATCTCCTGGGAGATAGGGTGGTCGCTGCGGCAGATGATGATATCAGGCTGGATACCGATACGCCTGAGCTCATTAACGCTGTGCTGGGTTGGTTTGGTCTTTATCTCCTGGGTGGAATTAAGATAGGGGAGGAGGGTAACGTGGACATAGAGCACGTTGTCCCGCCCCACATCGTTTCGCATCTGTCTGATGGCTTCCAGGAAGGGCTGTCCTTCAATGTCGCCGACGGTGCCGCCGACCTCTATAATAACCACCTCAGCCTTTGTTTTCTCCGCCAGTAGATTGAAGCGTTCCTTTATCTCGGTGGTAACATGGGGTACCACCTGTATCGTTCCCCCCAGGAAGTCGCCCCGCCTCTCCTTGGCGATAACGGTGCTGTAGATTTGACCTGAGGTAACGCTTGATTCGGTGCCGAGGTTAATATCAATGAAACGCTCGTAATTGCCCAGGTCAAGGTCGGTCTCAGCACCGTCCTGGGTGACAAATACCTCACCATGCTGATAGGGGGACATTGTCCCGGGGTCAACATTAAGATAGGGGTCTAGCTTTTGCACTGACACTGTAATTTGGCGACTCTTTAAGATAGTACCAATGGAAGCGACGGTGATACCTTTTCCAACTGAACTAACTACACCACCAGTAACAAAGATATACCTTGACATTGGGGAAACCAAACCTAGGAATCTAGTCCGAAAGCACTCTTAAAGCAAAGGGGCAGGTTTTTATATATTATAATGAGGCAAGTACCAGTTGTCAAGTTTGTATTGGCAAGGGGTTGGTGCTATTATTTATTGTAGCCATGGAGCGAAGGCTGAGGGAAGTTTTTTCCCAGAGACAGAAGCGGAGCATAACTGGTGCTAATCTGGTGCCCGCAGCAGTACTGGTGCCTATATATTATAAGGAAGGGCAGTATTATATCCTGTTTACCAAACGGGCGGAGTGGCTGAAGGAGCATAAGGGGCAGGTATCCTTTCCCGGGGGAGCCCGCCACAAGGGGGACAAGACGCTGGCTGATACCGCCCTGCGTGAAAGTGCCGAGGAGATAGGCTTAGCCCCCGACAAGGTTAAGGTACTGGGGGAGCTGGATGACACCCTCACCGAGACTTCCAACTATGTTATCTCCCCCTTTGTTGCCCTTATCCCCTACCCCTATCAGTTCAAGATTGCTGGCAGAGAGGTTGGGGAGATAATCGAAGCCCCTATCTCGGTGCTTCTGGACAAAGGCCGCTTACATCAGAAGAGTGCGGTTTTAGGCGATAGGTCTGTTAGCTTTTACGTCTATAAGTATCAGGGGCAGGTAATCTGGGGGGCAACGGCCAAGATACTGAAGCAGTTTCTTGAGATTTTTAGCCGGGCGCTGGAGGGCATAAGGCTGACTAGCCCCGAAATTTAGGAAAATCAAACCCCTCGTTTTAACCCGTGTCTTTCTTCCCGCCCGCCCATTAGGTTTTGCTTCTTAATCCCGCTTTAAACTTCTCTCCTTTCCCACCCGTCCTATGGGCGTCTGCGGCTTATCCCTGTAATTTTCCCTCCTTTCCTTGGGGCAAGGAGATTGTAAAGAGGTGAAACCTTTTTGGGTGGGTGGGTATGGGAAAAAGAAGACCGTTAAAAGCGGGGTGTCTAAGAGGGGCGTCAGCCCCTCTTTCTTTTCCTCCCCCTCTCCGAGATTGGAGAGGGGGACACAGGGGGTGAGGTTGATAAGCAATTGCAATTATGGGGCTTGTTTGTGATAATATATATAGGGATAAAATATTAATGGCGATGCCAGAATTGTAATTGGATTTGAGGTAGGTAGATTATGAGGCAGGAGAGATTTACGGAACAGGCACAGGAGGCGCTGGCTTTATCCCAGGAGCTGCTCCAGAAGTATCGCCACAGCCAGTGGGATGTGGAGCATATCCTGATGGCACTACTCCAGCAGGAGGCTGGCTTAGTCGGTGACATCCTGAGTGGGCTTGGTGTTGATATTGACGAAGTAAAGAAGCAGGTAGAAGCTGTCCTGGAGAAATTCCCTAAAGCCGCCTATGAGACGGGGCAGGTCTATGCCACCCCCCGCATTGCCAGCCTGCTGAAGCGGGCAGGGGATGAGGCGGACAGGCTAAAGGACGAGTTTATCGGCACGGAGCACATGCTTATTGCCATCGCCGGGGAGGAAAAGGGGGAGGCGGCTAATATCCTTAAACGTTTTGGCGTTGACCAGGAAAAGGTGTACCGCGTCCTTCAGGAAATCCGCGGCGGGCATCGGGTTACCGATGCCAGGGCGGAGAAGAGGTATCGCTCCCTGAAGAAGTACGGTCGCGACCTCACCGAGCTGGCGAAGGAGGGAAAGCTTGACCCCGTTATCGGTCGGGAGGATGAGATTAAGCGGGTAATGCAGGTACTCACCAGGCGCACCAAGAATAACCCGGTGATTGTCGGTGATGCCGGCGTCGGTAAAACGGCTATCGCCGAAGGCTTGGCGCAGAAGATTGTGGCTGATGACGTTCCTGATTCCCTCAAGGGGAGAAAGGTAATAGCCCTGGATATGGGGTCACTGGTCGCCGGGAGCAAGTTCCGCGGCGAGTTTGAGGAACGGCTTAAAGCGGTGATGGATGAGGTGCGCCAGGCAAAGGGAGAGGTAATACTCTTCATTGATGAAATCCATACCGTGGTTGGTGCCGGGGCGGCGGAGGGGGCAATTGATGCCAGCAACATGCTCAAGCCGGCACTGGCTCATGGCGAGCTGCAGTGTATCGGCGCCACCACCCTTGATGAATACCGCAAGTTCATTGAGAAGGATAAGGCGCTGGAGAGACGTCTCCAGCCAGTTTTTGTCAGTGAGCCCAGCATTGAGGCAACCATTGAGATGCTCAAGGGGCTCCGCCCCCGGTATGAGGCGCATCATAAGGTCAAGATTAAGGACGAGGCTCTGGAGGCGGCGGCTAGACTCAGCCAGCGTTATATTTCAGACCGCTTTCTGCCGGATAAGGCTATCGACCTTATTGATGAGGCAGCGAGCAAGATTAGAATTGATACCGAGAGCGCCCCGCCCCAGGTTAAGTCCTTAGAACAGAAGGTCAAGCAAATGACCAATGAGGAAGAGGCAGCATCGCAGCGCCAGGACTATGAGAAGTCGGCTCAGCTTAAGAGTGAGCGCTTGCGCCTTGAGGAAGACTATAA
>Ga0315541_1000525_pt1 | contig 40830 bp, 35 predicted proteins | sample SalMarSW160190MG_FD_203095 | JGI IMG/M metagenome (GOLD analysis project Ga0315541, IMG submission 203095) | Salt marsh sediment microbial communities from the Plum Island Ecosystem LTER, Massachusetts, United States - Salt Marsh Sediment SW1601-190 ...
GAGTCGATGCTCATGGCCAGGGTAACAGCATCTTCGGGTAACGTTTCTTCAGAACGAATCATGTCAAGAAAGTTGCTTGTTTCTAAAAAACGGCCAACGTAATCCAAGACTCTTTTGACAGTGCCTTCAGAGGGTTTCATAAGTGCCCATTTCATGCAGTGTTTGACAAATTCACCCAGAGTCATGGAAGCCATACTGTAGCAAATATATTCAGCAGCCGCAAAGCTTACATAGTCATTGATGAACCTCAGCTTCAGCTCAAGGGGGCAAATGCTGCGCTTTGCCTTGTTGCTCTGGTAAACTCCTCGTTTGAGCGAAATCTCACCCAATAAAGTCAGATACCGCCCCATTGCAAGATATTTTCGGTAATGTTTCTGGCCATTAAAAACAACAGCTTTACGAGATTCATCATTGCAAGAAAACAATTTGCTTAATCCATGTGTGCCCGATCGCCCGATTGTTTCAATGAATTGCTTTTCAACGATGTGAATACTCGCACCGTCAAATGGGCGTTTTGCAACACTGGCAAGTTGATCAGCTACGCCAGCGCGAACAGCCGATAGTATTGAGGATGAGACACCCTTTGTTTCCATATATGACAATACTATTATCTTTTGTCATATATTGTCAAGCTATATGTTTAAAAGTCCCATATTTTGGGTATATTTTTACGTAATATGGAGCGTACACCCGAAAAGAACTGTCAAAAAGAGTCAAAAGCGGACCCTTTAATGATAAGAGGATGAAACTATGGATAAGGCGCTGGCCAAAGAAAGATTGCGGGATCGAAAATGTCCTTATTGCGGAGCGTATACAAAAGATTTAGCGTACGATACCGTTGAAAATGACGCTAAAGAGGTTTTTCAAGTCGTTGACTGCACTGTCTGCGAAAAACATTTTACCGAGGTGTATTCCTTTTGTAGAGTGATTCTTACTGACTATCCGGGAGAAGACTTTAGGATTGATTTTAACGACTGAATCTCAGTCACAAGTAAGGCAATACTGTTTTCAAAAATCTTACCACCTGTTGACAAGCTTAATAAGGGCAAAGTGTCGCGTCTTGAATAGCAAACCGTGGTTTCTTATTTAAAATTCAACAGGCTGTTGCCCAAACGGAAATATTTTTGAGCGCTCATTGAAACATTTTTTCATAAATCTTGTCGAAGTGAAAGAAAAGCGATTCCAGCTACTTGAGCCCGAAAGGCGAGTTTTGAAATCGTCTGGAACGAGCCTTAGATTTATCAAAAAATGTTTCAGAGCCAGCGAAGAATGGTTTGGGTAACAGTCCGTCAAGACACGTCACAAATAGATTAGCCAATTAATTATTCAGATCAGTTTTTTTGCAAATAACTCTCAACCTGTCGCTTGTCCCTCTCTTCTGAAACAATTTATGATTCGAGGGTTTTTAAGGGGAAATAGGTTGAAAAAATGTCTTGCATTTTCTGAATACTGTATATTATAACAGTATTAAACTCTACAGTATTTAGATGTACGTGCGAGACTATCGTGAAGAGCCTGACAGACAAGCAATCTAAGATTTATGAATTCATCGGCGCATGGCAAAAGAAAAATGGTTACCCGCCGACACAGGAGGAAATACGTGACCACTTCGGGTTTGGCAGCCTCAATGCTGTGCGAAGCCATCTTGTCCTGATCGAAAAAAAAGGCTATATCCGCCTAAATTGCGGGAAGGCTCGTGGAATTCAGTTAGCGTCTTTACCTGTACCGACTTTCAAGCAGCAGGAAAACTTTATCCCTTTACTCGGTAGAATTGCAGCGGGAGTCCCGATATGGGCAGAGCAGAATTTTGAAGACCATCTGCCCATTCCTCCTTCTTTGTTTGGTGGCGGTGAACTTTTTGCGCTCCATGTGTCTGGTGAAAGTATGACAGGAGCAGGAATCAGAAACGGTGATATTGCTGTCATAAAGAAACAGGATTGTGTTGAGAACGGGGAAATAGCGGCTGTTCTTATTGAGCAAGAGGTTACATTGAAACGAGTCTATTTGTCATCTAAGTCGCTTGTACTTAAATCCGAAAACCCTACCTTTGAAGACCTTAAGTTTGCTGCTGGCAAAAGCGACATTATCCGTATCCTTGGACGTTACCGGGGAATTGTTCGAACCATGAATAATCGGTATTGCTCATGAATATTGTAAACGCAGTTAAAGCCTTTGGATGCCATGATGTCGTTCAGCTCGACGGTGAGCCAACCCCCAGGCATTTGGAATACCTTGATCTGCTGAAGATATCCGGGCGAAAGAGCTTGAAAGTTAATGCGGTCGCTGAATTCCAGTATAGACCCCTGCTTTACATTGTATCGAATGATCAGATACAGAATATTGACGATAATAGGATGTTGGATTTTCAGTGCCTTTTGGCCAACCGGGGAGAGAGGGCATATCTCGGTATCTTGAGTCCAGGTGAGTTGAATGTGTATCCAGTCAACTTGGACCGTTCTGTTCTGGTTAACAGCCGCAATAGGACAATCAAAAGGAGTTCTCCGGAAGCTCCGTTATTTTTTCAGAGTGTCGTGAATGGCGTTTTCACTTTGGAAGGCCAGCCAGAGGCTCCTGACCATGTATTCAAGACAATTGTTGACCTGATGACAAGATCCTCAAAAGCTCTCATAGATACATACAAACTAAATCCTGTGGATGTCCTTTCGTTCCTTGGACGGGCACTGTTCTTCCGTTTTTTGTGGGATCGCAAGATAGTCCAGTTGAGCGAGCTACCTTCCGTATGTCCAAAAGCAAAATTTCTTGAAGACTGCTTCCGCGATGTTGAGAACTCCGTTGAGACATGCCGATGGCTTGACGAAACCTTCAACGGCGACTTACTTCCTCTCTCCGATGACTATACAGACGTATTCAGTCAGGCAAATGAGAAGACGGGCGGCAAATTATTTCTCCATCTACTGGCCATTCTTAAGGGCTGGAAGCATGCCGGATTAGAAGCATTTCAACTACAGATCGATTGGGGCGATCTTGATTTTGCGCACATCCCTATCGGCGTGCTCAGCCAAGTATATGAGAATTTTAGCAAAATTTGGGATTCTCAACAGAGAGAGCAAACAAGTGCTTATTATACACCTAAGAACATTGCTCGATACCTTGTGGACGACGCATTTGAAGGCGTCACCGACAAGAAAAACGCTCGAATTCTGGACCCAAGTTGCGGGGCCGGGATTTTCCTTGTTCTGACATTCAGGAAGCTTGTTGCAGCCCGCTGGGAACACGATGGTAAGCGACCTGACACAAAGGCGATTCAGTCCATTCTCTACAATCAGCTTTGCGGTTTCGATGTCAGCGAGTCCGCCCTGCGTCTAGCAGCACTATCGCTATATATTACTGCCATTGAACTTAATGAATCACCTAGACCTCCCAAAAGCCTGAAGTTTCCAGAGCCACTCCAAGGCATCGTGCTGCATAATCACAGACGAACTGAAGAGCAGGCGCTTAAGGGTTTTGTGCTGGGCAGCTTGAGTCCGGAACTTTCCAAAGACTTTAATGGCTGCTTTGATGTGGTTATCGGGAATCCACCATGGACAAGCCTAAAGGGGGACAAGAAAGAACGGAAGCAACACAATGCTGTTTTTACCGAGTTGACACGCCAGATCCTGACAGACCGTGGCCTTGAAGAAGTTGCACAGACATACCGAAACCCTGACAATAACCCGGATCTGCCTTTTTTGTGGCGATCGATTCAGTGGGCCAAACCAGGAGGTATCATCGCCATGGCACTGCCCGGACGGATCTTTCTCAAGCAATCTGGGCCCGGCACCCGTGCGTTTAATGCCATACTACGGGGAGTAGAAATTACAGGGATATTGAATGGGTCCAATTTGTCGGATAGCGCAGTATGGCCGGGTATGAATGAAGCTTTCATGCTGTTTTTCGCACGTAATCGTGTGCCCGACGCCGACCACTATTTTTATTTTGTTACACCAAATTTTGAAAAGCACCTGAATGACAAAGGGCGCATCCGCATTGATTATCAGTCCGCTCAGCCGGTAGCTGCCACCGAGGTTTCTAAGGATTCACGGCTGCTGAAGACGCTGGCGGTGGGAACTGCTCTTGATGTGGAAGTGGTCCGTAAGCTTGATGACTTGGAGTGGCCTACTGTTGAGTCGTATTGGAAAAGCCAGGGGTTGTACTCGGGGGTGGGGTACATTCTTTCGCCAAAACAGGATCAGTATGATGTATCATTCATGCGCAAATTGCCCAATTTTATACCACCCGAAAATTGCGGCTTTTCAGTTGATGTGTCCTCGCTTCTCAAATTTGGGCACTCCACTGCTCTTAGGCCAAGGTGCATAGAGTTGTATACTCCGCCGTTACTTATTGTTCCGGAATCGCCGGGTCGTTCGCTGTTTGCGCCTAAATCATGGATAGTAAGGGAACCAATAGTTTTCCGTTCAAGCTATTACGGCTTTTCCGCTCACAACAGTAAGGAGGCAGATTTGGTCATTGCACTTCTTCATCTGCTCACTCATACTGAACTGTTCAGGTATCATGTACTGATAACGAGTTCGAAGATGGGCGCGGAGCGAAGAACTTTTCTCAAGACGAGTATTGAGAATTTTCCGTTCCCGTCGATTGATCTGTTATCCAAGCGGCAACGACAAAGCGCCATGGAACTGTCCAGCCAGCTTGAAACCGCATCCAGCAAACCATGGAATGAGATCAACGACTTCATTTTTAATCTTTACGGTCTGGATGAGTATGACCGTCAGGTAGTGAAAGACACGCTTGAAGTGGCCGAGCCCTTTAAGGAGGCTAAGGATCGTGCCAATGCACCCCCTTTAGAGACTGAACGCAATGCTTTTTATATTGAACTTCAACGTTTGCTCGCCCCATCTTTCGATATTACGCATGAAACTGTATCGATTGATGAGGTTGAGATTGCTATGCAGGATATTCTTTCTCCATGGCATTTCTTTGCAGTTTCTTCAACAGCCACTTCCGCAAGGCTAACCCAATCAATACAGAAAAGACTGATTTCTCAAATCACCAAAGAAGCCAACAAAACAGGCTGCAGCCGAGTCGTTGTTCATGAAGAGGGGCGTTTGCTCGTGGGGATCACTGGCCAATATCGGTATTGGACGTTAAGTCGTGCCCGTCTTTGCGCTTTGGACATTCTGCGCCATCATCTTGATGCGTTCCCCATGAGGAAAAGCTGATGGCGGTCGGCTTTTTTACGCACGGCATAGATTACACATTACCTCACCCGCAAATCCCACAACGTACCGTTCTGCTTCTTTGCAAGGTAATCAAAAGGGCCTGGCAGTTACTTGAAGAAATGCCGCCTTCCAACTTTATTCTACAATCCGCAAATGAAGATACCATTACCCAGGTGCTGGTTGAAATTATTGAAAACATTTTGCGAAAAAGCGGTAACGTTGATGGCTTCAATTGTGCTCTGTTTGGCAAGGTGATCCGGGCGCCAAAGATTACAAACGTAGACAAGAAACACCCCGACAAGATGCCTGATATATTCTTCGATCTAAAACGGGATCAACTGCCAATACTAAGCGATCAGGATGGCCTCTTTGTGGAATGTAAACCCGTGGACCGTAACCACCCGATTTTGTCCTGCTACTGCAAAAAAGGCCTGATACGGTTCGTTAACGGCGATTATGCTTGGGCCATGCAGGACTCCCTGATGGTCGGGTATGTAAAGGGTCATTATTCATTTAGAAAGCTCGCATCTGTTCTTGATGGCAAAAAGAGCACGCTCTTGAAGACGACTAAACATTCTGCGGTTGATAAATATACGATCTACTGTTCAAGTCATAACAGGTATTTTGAGTGGCCGGAAAGCCGTGGAAACGCTTGTCCGATATCGGTAGCACACCTTTGGCTGCCGCTGTAAACTTCAAGTTCAAATGAAAAAAAAGAATTTAAAGGAAATTCCCATTGGAATACGTGCTGAAGAAGCGCTGAAAAAGGCTGTTGCCGATGCAATTGCAGATCACAAACGTTTCGGTGATTCTATAGTTATCTGGCGGGATGGAAAAGTAGTAAAAATACCTGCTGATCAAATCGAAATAGGTGAAGATCAGGACGAATACAAAACAAAATAACTGTAACCCAAGTTGAGCGTTTTAAATTTAGGAATGAATAAATTTAATAATATTTTTAAGGAATTCTGTTGATTTGAATTTCCAAAATTTAAAACCCTTCGGGATTTCCAATTTCACTGCATCTACAGCGTCAAAAGCCGTCCCGCATAGCCGACTATAGCGGAACGACATTTTCTCCCGCGGAGCGGGATTTCGCTACGCTCAACTTGCTTATCTGCGGTAAACTTGAAAATCGCTCAATTTGGGTATTAGAAAAATTATGATCAAACGGGATTTTGACATACCGTAAAAACAATTTTCCTAAGGATGGTTTTAGGATCGACCGTGAAAGGAAAAGATGCCCTCTTCAAATGAACTCCCCGCCAAGTGCATGGAATGCGTCAAATCAAACGTGTCACTGTTTCATAGAAAGTGTCATTTTTGCCGTGATTTGGAATTTCAGGAATCGGTTTTATGTGATTTGAACCGATGCATTCAGAGTAGATCAGATTTTGAATGTCATGCCTTCCAGCCTATGCTTAAACTTGTAGGTCCATCAAAAAACAAAGTGCCCCGATTTGATGATGATTCCACAAGAGAAATTAAGGAAAAGCTCTTCTTGGAACTACTCAATTCTGACAAAATCAAGTATGAAAGGGCCTTAGCCCTACAGAAAATGGGCCGTGACCCGGATGGCGTATACGTTCAACTCAAATACCATTTTGCCTGGAATGTGTCCCTCAGAAGATCTGTTTTCAGCCTTGCCAATAACTTCTTTGATTTTGTTAGTGATACCTTCCTGAGGTGCAGCGAACAGGCCGGGGGGTTTGTGGATCTGCTCTATCTGGCCCCGGATCATATACATTTATATGTAGAATCGAATGGTGAGCTTTCCATAGAAAAAATCGTCTACAGGATTAAGAAATTTTCCAACTATGCCATACTGGAAAGATTTCCCCTGATAACAGATACGCTTGGTGGGAGCACTGAAATTTGGGATGAAGCGTATTTTGTAGAAACGATAGGGTGATGTAAGTGAATGAAAGAATAGCAAATAAAAATAAATAGATAAATATTTAACCGATGCCTATTTTGCCCCTAAAATATCCTTTTCAGGCAGTTATCTCAGCTTTTCTCCAAACCCAGACATTGCGCAATAATGCGCAAATATCACAAAGATTATATTGCGCATTGTTGCGCAATATGGTATGTTACATTTCAAAATTACCTGTAATGGAAACGATTCCGGTTTTATCATGCGGCTGTAATATAATCCAAATTGAGCGATTGTTGAGGTTGCCGTAGATACAAAGAAGATGTCGTTCCGCTATAGTTCAACTATGCGGGACGGCATCTGACACAGTAGATGCGGTAAGATCGGCGATCCCGAAGGGTTATAAATTTTGGGAATTCAAATCGATGTAATTCCTTTAATATACTTGGGAATAAACCATTTCCAAAATTTATAACGATCAGTTTAGGTCTTAATGAGAAACGCGGGTTAGTATGCTCTCTTTTACCCCCAGCAAAAAAATAGAAAATGAATTGAAAATGCTCCAGGAATTGTTAGTGGAAACATATAGAAACCTGGAGGACTTATCTACAGGCGAGGCAAAATTTTTGAATCGTTTTGCGCTCATTAGCAATATCGGAGCGTCTACCAGGATAGAAAATGCTGTCTTGACAGATCAGGAAATCGAATGGGTAGATACGGTCTTGAACGAGAATGGCAAAACCACCGCATTTGATGAAAAAAGGACTTTTATTTTGGACAAACTCTCAAAAGATAGAGAACGAAGTATTGAGGAGGTGGTTGGCTGCCGACAGGTATTAATAACCATTTATCTGCAAGCCGATGAGCTTTTCCCTTTAACCGAAGCTGTCATGCGTGGCCTTCATCATGATTTGCTACGCTATTATCCTGAAGCTTCAAGTCATGCCGGAGGATATAAAACAGCGTCGAACCAAGTGGTTTTTATCAATCACGAAACGGGGAAACATCGAGTGGTTTTAGATCCGGCACCGCCGGGCATTATTACCAGTATGGCTATGGCAGAACTGGTTAAATGGTATAATGATACCATCCGTAAACATCCATGGCCGCTGCTGGTTGCCACCGAGTTTGTTTTTCGATTTCTGTCCATTCACCCTTTCCAGGATGGCAATGGAAGGCTCGGACGGGCCCTTTTTATACTGGCTTTATCACAGTCGAAAGATAAATACTTAACGGATATTAGCTCTTTTATTGCCGTAGACCGCCATATTGAACAAAACCGCTTTCTATACTACACTATTTTGCATCAATGTTCGGCCGGCAAGTTTCAAGCAGATCCTACACATTATAATTTGGAGCCGTTGGCCTGGTTTTTTATCAAAATTATTAAATCTTCCCTGGCCGATGTTGATATTTACCGCCAGAAATATACAAGTTTGCAGAAGCTTTCTGAATCGTCGCTGGCTGTTTTAAGCTGCTTTAAAACCGGTCCGGAGAAGCGCTTGAAAGTATCTGATATCGTAACGGAGACAGGACTGCCACGCCGGACAGTGCAATATGCGCTGAATACACTAACCAAACAAGATTTTCTCCAGCTGCTTGGACGGGGAGCAGCAAGTCGTTATCAGCTTTTGTTTTAAGGCAAAAACCACCTGGAGTAAAAAGCACACTAGACATCCGTGAATTTATATGCGGTATTTGATATGAAAAAACGACATAAAAACGAAAGGTCAAAAAAGTCACACTCTGAAAATGATCACTATTTGATACGCATAAAAAAGGGTGAACGACTATATAAATTTTATTATTTCCGTCCCATGGCCGGGATTCATTTTCATTTTGAATATCGAATTTTGACAAAGGAAAAGATCAATGGAATGCTGGAAATGGTAAGCTATAATTTCAAAATCGAAAATGGTGTCCCGCAAAAAAGCTCTATTACCAAAGTTCCCAAAATTTCAAAAGAACAATTGGAAGAAATTGTTCAAAACGTTATGAGAAAAACGAATACCGGTCCTGATGAATTTGAAGAACTGGATCTTTCCGGGTTTGCGACAATCGATAAGCAAATCGAATTTCTAAAACGTCGGGATAGGGTAGATACAATGTATATTATGTAGAAAAAGAGAATAACCATGACAAAACTTGAAAAAACTGAACGATTGAATGAGATCAAGGATCTGATGCTGGCCTTTTGCGAAGAACACTTGGATGAGGAACTCTACGGCTATGCCATTGAGCTTTGCGATATGCTAGGACGAAAGCGGAAAATTTCCATTTCCCGTGGTAAAAAAGAAATATGGGCTGCCTCAATAATTTATGTGATTGCCCGTCTTAACTTCCTGTTTGATCCGGAAAACGAGTTTTTCCTTTCGGCTGACACTATTTGTGATTTTTTTGGCACCAAGAAATCTACAGTCGGCAATAAGGCCACCCAGATTGAAAAGGCTTGCAATCTCGGACTGGGAGCTGAAGGCCTATGCAGCCCGGAGATTTCTGATGCTCTAACCCTGTTTGAATTGCCCAATGGATTGGTAATTCCCAAAAGCATGTTGCCGGAACTTGATATTGTTTATGAATTGGCCGACGAGGAAGAGACAAAGGAATTGGAAAAATTCATGGCCGAACAACAGCGCCTTAAAGAGCGTAAAGCCGCAGAGAAAAAGGCAAGACGCGCAGAAATCAACCGTAAGATTGCTGAAGATAAGAAAAAGAAGAAAAAAGAGAACGACAAACAGCTCAAATTGTTTGATTTATAAAAAAGTGTCTGAAGTTAAAAAGAATCCAATCTTTTTACGAACACGGTGTATATCCAGGATAATATAACCCTTGTGAATGTCACCCTTTTTTTAATTTTTAATACTTGGCATTATACATAATATGTATTAGTTCTTACACCAAAGGGTATAATCATTACAGTGTAATAAAGCAGTGTGAACAATTGTATAATTTCTATTATTTTCGTCCCATGGCAGGGTTTCATTATTATTTTGAATAATGTATCTCATTTAAATAACAGAGAAAATTTATTATTGGATCCATTGGAAATGGAGTGAGTTATGGAAGAATTCACCCACATCGACAAAGAGGGACGTGTTCGGATGGTGGATGTATCGGGTAAGAAACCGACTCTGCGTGTTGCCATCGCCCAGGGGGTTGTTTTTATGAGTCAGGAACCATTTGAAAACATACTCAATCAAACAGCAAAAAAAGGGAATGTTCTTGAGACGGCAAGAATCGCCGGTATCATGGCCGCAAAAAAGACTTCAGATCTTATTCCCATGTGCCACCCGCTAAATATAAACCATATTGCCATCGATTTTTTCCCGGATAAAGTGAAAAATTCAATCAGAATCCAAGCCGCTGTTCGCGCTATCGATCAGACCGGTGTTGAAATGGAAGCCCTGACAGCAGTTTCTGTAGCCGGGCTGACCCTATATGATATGTGCAAGTCGTATGATCGTGCAATGACCATCTCTGATATATGCCTTCTTGAAAAATCAGGGGGAAAAAGCGGTTTGTTTGTGAGAAATGGCGGTTAGTTCCTTAGTTGTAAATTTTGTGCTTTTTGTGGCAAAACTTTTTTCTTCTCGCCACCAGGCACCAAGACACTAAAAAAGAATAACAAAATAAAATTCTTCGTGTCTTTGTGCCTTGGTGGCAAATATTTCTTGGTTCCGGCTTATCCGGGTTGGGGTTTAGCGATCAATAATCGAAGAGGTGAGTGATGTCAAAATATATGATTGCCGGTCTGGTTTCGTGGCTCTTCAGCGGTTTGATAGTACTTTTTCAATCCATATCCTCATTAATGGGCACGGAAGAAACAATGGCTTTAAAAAGCTTAAGTCTTGTTAGTGTTATTGGCCAGGAACACTTTAATTGGATCAATAGCCTTTCTTGGGTCAGCGTTCAAAAAGCAGTGAATTATATTGTTACCATGCCTTTATTTCTCTTGTTGTTTTGTATCGGCATTTTATTTTTTTTAATGCACATGTTTTCATCTAAATTATAAATGATGGCTTCGTAAAAAGTCCAACTTCTGCGTTGCGCTGCATTCCTCGTCACTGCAACGTACTATAAGTACGTCTCATTCCTCGGAATTTGCACGCCTTGAATTTGGAGCTTTTTACTTTGCCATCAAAATCTGACTTTTTACGAGACTGTCATAAATGAACCCTTGGGTCAATAAAAGATACAATTCAATTATTGTTTTAGCAGTGTTATTATCTCTCCTTTTCGCAGGATGCGCGTTATTTAAAAAAGGACCGCCCAGGGTCAGGGAAACTGCACTAATACGAATAGATTCGTCAGAATATCCTGAATTTTCTGATGATATGCTCTATGACGGTCTGGAGCATGGCATTCTGCAAAGCATTTTGTATCTAAATAAAGTCCCGGCTGACAGAAAGTTCAGGTTTGGTGAAGACCTTTTTGATGCCGCCCACATGATAAAATCTATGGAGCACTTTCTGGATTTTATTCAAACCAAACCGTCAATACAGGATTTGAAAAAATATATTCATTCAAACTACCTGGTTTACAGGTCTGTAGCCAGCAGCAACCCGGGACAGGTTTTTTTTACAGGATATTACGAACCTTCTTTGGAAGGAAGCCCGGAAGAAACTACTGAGTACCGGTTCCCAATTTATGCCCGCCCCAGCGATTTGACTACAATTAATCTTTCTTTGTTTCTACCGGAATTTAAGGGGAAAAAAATCACCGGCAGGTACACCGACCAAACGGTTGTGCCCTACTACGACCGCAAGGACATTGAATATAAGGGAGCTCTTGACGGTAAAGCCACAGAGATTGCCTGGCTTAAAGACCGCATTGACCTGTTTTTTTTGCAAATCCAGGGGTCCGGGAAAATTTATCTTAATAACGACGATATCCTTCACGTTCATTATCATGCCACAAACGGCCGACCTTATCAGAGCATCGGCAAGCTGCTTATCGACACCGGCAAAATACCTCGCGAGGAAATGTCTATGCAAAAGATTCGTGCTTATTTGCATGACCATCCTGAAGAGGTTGATACCGTTTTAAACCATAATCCAAGTTATGTATTTTTTAAAATTGAAGAAGACGGTCCCATCGGCTACCTGGAGGTCAAATTGACGCCGGGCCGATCGATCGCTTTGGACAGGCGTCTGTTCCCTCGGGCCGGCCTGGCCTTTATCAAAACTGTTAAGCCCTTAATAAATGGTAGCGGGGAAATTCATAAATGGTCGGCCTTTTCTCGATTTGTACTGAATCAGGATACCGGAGGGGCAATCAATGGGCCCGGGCGGGCGGATATGTTCTGGGGTGATGGAACATATGCGGAAATAGCCGCCGGTCATATGCAGCACCCCGGCACACTCTATTTTCTTGTCCTGAAACCGGATGTGTTCTAATAGCTTTTATTATTTTAGTTGTGATTTTTATGCATTTTATGTATAAAAATCATCACTTAAAAAAGTGTGAAGTGATCTAAAGTGATCTAAAATGCCTAAAGTTGAGGAAAGCGCTTTCAGCGCAAATCAGTTTTTATTTAAATTGATAGTGCCAAAGGCACATACATTAATCCGCCAAAGGTCGGTGGCGGGTTAACTTTAGCTCACTTTAGTTCACTTCAAATTTTAGTCACTTTCCAGGTTTATCCGGTTGAGTTATTCTTGACTCTTTTTTATAAAACCATTACGTATTGACACCTTATCAATTTTAGGTAGTGTCCATCCAGAAATGAGGATTTTTGTTCAAGATCAAGGCATGTGAAAAAAATAACCATCCCAGTACGATCTGCCGGACCTACGGGACAGGCAGGCATATGTTTAATATTCCGAGGATTTATTCGCCACCGAACTTTGGCGAATTAATTTTTTGAACATAACGCAGAGATTGGGCAAAAAGACCATTTATGGATGGACATTAGGTAGAAATCATGATTACAGCGCCAAACCCCGTAGCGGGGGTGGATCAGGCATTCTATTATATTCTGGGATTTTCTCTGGTGCTCCTGGTGGGAATAACCATCACCATGGTCCTGTTTGTGGTGAAGTACCGCCGAAGTAAACACCCGGAACCGTCTGATATCCGGGGAAACTGGAAGCTCGAAGTTTTGTGGACCGTTATCCCGTCGATCATTGCACTATCCATGTTCTATTTTGGATGGTCTTCCTATACGGGTTTGAGAAATGTGCCCGAGGATGCCATTGAAATTGAAGTGATCGGCCAGCAGTTTTCATGGATTTTCGTGTATCCGAATGACAAAGAAACGGAAAATGATCTGGTCGTCCCTTTGGGTATGCCCATCAGATTGAATGTAACATCCACGGATGTTCTGCACAGCCTGTATATTCCTGCCTACCGTATCAAGGTCGATGCCGTTAACGGCCGGTACAATTATGCATGGTTTCTGCCGGACAAACTCGGCTCTTTTTTCGTTCAATGCACGGAATTCTGCGGTGTGGGTCATTCGGAAATGAATGCAACGCTCCGCATCGTTCCTATGGTTGAATACGAACAATGGCTTGAACAAGATGAAGAAGACAAATAGTATGACGGTTATGGATGTTCACTAATTAGGCATGAACCCAATGAAACGAGATGCCATATCCGCTTTGAGAAGTCCTTTATTTATTGCGCGCACCAATGATTGGTTTCGCCTGGTAAAGCTTCGGATCAGCCTGATGAATGCTGTTTCTGCGTTGGTCGGCTATGTAGTCTTTCGCCCATACATTGGGTCGGATTTGATTGCGACTGTAGCGAGTGTATTTGTTCTGGCTTGCGGATCGGCAGCGTTGAATAATTACCAGGACCGAAACCGGGATGGATTGTTCTCACGAACACGGGAACGCCCGCTGCCCAAACAGCTCATATCTGGCCGTCATGCCCTCGTCGTGTCCATGATCCTGATGATCATTGGGCTGGGCGGTCTCTTCAGGGTTCATTCGATGGGTTCACCGGTGCTCTTGGGGGTGTTGGCTGTGATACTCTACAATGGCGTCTACACACCGTTGAAGTCAAAAACCGTTCTTGCCATTATTCCGGGCTCAATTTGCGGGATGCTGCCGCCGTTAATCGGCTGGATCGCAGCCGGCGGAAACATTTACTCTTCACAAATTCAGGTTTTGATGGCCGTAATCGGCCTCTGGCAGCTGCCTCATTTTTGGCTGATTCTTTTGTCCGGCCATGAGGAGTATCGTCACGCCGGCATGCCGAATATGCTGAGGGTATTTTCGATTGATCAGCTAAACCGGATCATGTTTGTATGGGTCTTGGCGTTTGCCTGTGTGGCCATGGTTTTGCCGATGGTTCAACTTATTATAAATACCTGGTTAAAGGGGTTGCTTGCTCTTTATCTGATGATGCTTGTATGTTTTTTCGGTAATGTGCTGTTCTTTCGTTATAAAGTCCCCGGCTACTCATTTTTATTTAAATACCTGAACATTTCCATGGGCTATGTTCTTTGGGTCACCATAGCGGATCGGCTGTTTCTGCGAATGTGAAGACAATCCGGTCCTTTTTGCTACAGTCCATCCGTCCTGGAGAAGGCATAAGCGTTCACGGGTTCAGAGTTTCACGGTTAGAAATTGTCGGTTCACCTTACAAATCTGAACCGTAAACCTCTGAACCCTAAACCGGAGACGGTTATGAGGAGGTCTTGTGAAAATTGCAATTTCATCAAGTGGCGCAAATCTGGATGAACAGGTTGATCCGGGATTCGGCTGCTGCCGATGCTTCATCGTAATTGATCCTGCAACCGAGGCCTTTGATGTTCTCGAAAACGAGGCCGCGGTTTCAAGCAGCGGTGCGGGTATCCAGGCCGCGCAAATGGTTGTCGCCGCAGGGGTTGACGCAGTAATTACCGGAAAACTCAAGCCCAATGTCACAGATGTTCTGGAGGCTGCCGGTCTGAATGTCTATCTTGGCGCCGCAGGAACCATACGAGACGTCCTGAAGCAATATCAGGATGGCCGGTTGCTGAAGACTTCAGACCCCTCGGTTGGAGACGGCCCGGGCACGGGGCCATGCAGAGGCCGTGCCACGGGTAGAGGTATGGGGCAAGGGGTGGGGCAAGGCATAGGCCAAGGTATGGGACAGGGTCAAGGTATGGGCCGGGACGGCGGTTTTCGTGCAGGTCCCGGAGGATACTGCATTTGTCCAAATTGTGAAGAAAGGGTGCCCCATGAATTGGGATATCCTTGTTTTGAGAATACGTGCCCTAAATGCGGTACGGTTATGACCCGAGAACGGTAAAAAAATAAAGGTCCCGCTCCGCCTCGTTCATGAAATCGGCGGTATCGGAACGTTTTAAGATGGTCTGTTCAAAATTCAGGAATAAATACGGATGGAAGTGATGGAGAAAGGTGAAAAAGTTGCCGCTCTTGCAGTTGGAATAAATTTGGTTCTGTTTGGTATAAAATATATCTTTTCCACGCTTTCAGGCAGTATTGCATTAAAGGCCGATGCGTTTCACTCTTTATCCGATGTTGTGGCATCTTCTACGGTTTTCGTCGGCTTGATCATCGCCAAACGCAAAACAAAATCCTTTCCCTACGGGCTTTACAAGGTCGAAAACCTGGTATCTGTCGGGGTTGCGCTCGCCATCTTTTATGCGGGTTACGAAATCGTAATGGAAGCAACAAAGGGTATAGCCGTCGAGCTAAAAAACATATGGTTAACCATTGCAAGCGTGCTGTGCATAATCGCCATTACTTACGGGTATTCACGATATGCAACCAAAGTCGGCACAGAGATTAACTCGCCGAGTTTAATCGCGGATGCCAAGCATATCGGTGTGGATATGTTTTCCAGTACAATGGTGTTGGTCGTACTTTTATCAAGTTTTGCAGGTATCAACCTGGACAAAATCTCCGCTTTCATAATCGTAGTCATCATTGCCTGGAGCGGCGGTAAAATCCTGATCGACGGCATCCGTGTATTGCTGGATGCTTCTCTGGACTACAAGACGCTCAGCATTGCTGAAAAGCTGATTCTTGCCGAACCTCAAGTAATGGAAATCCCACATCTCATGGGGAGAAATTCAGGGCGCTACAAGTTTATAGAAGCAGATATCTTCCTGAAAACCCATGATCTTGACAAAGCACATTTTATCGCCCATCGAATCGAGACAAATATAAAAAGACAAATAAAAAATGTGGACCGCGTGCTTATTCACTATGAACCGAGCAAAAAAGAAAACTTCATCTATGCCGTGCCGTTGACAGATGCTAACCAGCATCGCATCTCCCGTCACTTTGGAGAGGCCCCTTATTTCGGGCTTATCACTGTCAGAATAAAAGATCAGAAAGCAATCGAACAAAAAATCGTTGAAAATCCATTTACCCAAGTAGAACACGGAAAAGGAATTTTGGTCGCGGAATTTTTAAACAAGCATCAAATTGATGTAATTATCACTAGAGAGAGTTTCGAGGGTAAAGGACCCTATTATGTCTTTTCCAGCGCCGCCGTGGATAATTTACTTACAGAGGAGGAGACGGTGGAAAAAGCTATGGAGCGTCTTGGAATTTTCTTTTAAAAAAATCAAGAGCGTAACTTATTAATAAAAAGGCCTCTCGAAAATTTTCATGGAATATTCGGTTAAGGGTCTCGGAAAAAATAAATTCCCTCATCTGCTGCCTTATTACTTTCATTACCTAAAAACCATGTAGTTTATTTCATAATTTCAATTCATTCTCATCGTCACTCATTTTTTTATCCTTTAATCAATAATTATATAAATCAACTGGATACAGAACATTATTTGGCTCTTTTATATTCTGGCATCATATTTGCTGTTTTTTTGTAAAATGTATTTGTGTGATAAAAATATGAGGCTATTGTTACTTCTATTCATTTTGCCGGTAAGCCTTTTGCTCTCATCCGGAAATGTTTATTCCCTGAATTTAAATGATCCGGTGGATAAATATTCTTTCAACACTTGTACCTTTCCGTTTGCTAAAAAGAAACGCAATGATCATATTAATTTTGCCGGCAATAGCATGATTCCCGGTTCTTTTTCCTTGATTAACCGTAACAATCCCCGCGGATTCATCGACACTCTCAATCAGAGCCTGATAAACATTCCCATGCAAAATATAGAGACCAATAATTGTTGCAATTTTACGGATGAGGTACGTGAGTGTTTGATATCGTGCCTTGCCTCCCTGATCATCAAAAATAAAATGGATTCTAAAAACACAATCATTTGCAATCCGGAATTACTTCTCGCTTTCTATCTTCATCGGGAAGTTAAACCGGTATGGGTGACTAAAAATGGGTTGAATAATAAGGCGGTAGTTCTCATAAAGACTATTATCGAAGCAGACCATGAAGGACTCTATTCCGAAAACTATCATCAGGAAAATATTTTGAGCTTGCTGACGGATATTAAATTCAATCTATTGTCAAATACGCCTGAACCTGCAAAGTTGGCAGAACTTGATATACTATTAACCGATGCTTTTTTTTCATATGCATTTCACCTGTCAGAAGGGATCGTAGATCCTTATTCCAACAATTTGAATTGGTACATAAAAAAACCAAAGAGAAAGCTGAAAAAGATTTTTCAAGCCGTGTTGTATGATGACAAAATGGAAGGATTTGTTGATGCTCTGCAGCCCCATCATTTCGGATATCTAAGTTTAAAACAGGCATTATTAAAATACCAAAAGATAAAAAAATCGGGTTGCTGGAATGAAGTGCCTGCCGGAGGGAAACTGCGGAAAGGCGATTATGGAACACGGATTGCCGATTTACGATCACGCCTGATCATTTCAGGTGATCTGAAAGACTCAACCAGCACGAATCAGGACTATTTTGATGAAGTTTTGGAAGATGGGGTCAGAAGTTTCCAGGCAAGACAAGGGCTTAAGGTTGATGGAATTGTGGGTTCAAAGACACTACTATCACTAAATGTTCCGGTGGAAGATCGTATTAGACAAATCAGATTGAATATGGAACGTTGGCGTTGGCTTCCTCAAGACTCAGGGAAACGCCATATCATAGTTAACACAGCCAATTTTAAACTCAATGTTATTGAAAATGAACAAACAATAAAATCAATTAGAGCTATTGTAGGAAAAATGGAGCGACCCACCCCTGTTTTATCACGAAAAATAACATATCTTGAATTGAATCCCTATTGGAATATTCCCCACACAATTGCCTTGAATGACATATTACCCTGTATTAAAAAAGACCCTGGCTACTTGGCGGATAATAACATCAGGGTTTTTGAAAACTGGGAAGAAGATGCAAAGGAGTTGAACCCTGAATCTATTGACTGGGCTACGATAACCAAGAAAAATTTTGTCTATAAGCTCCGCCAGGATCCGGTAAATTCAAATGCTCTTGGACGAGTAAAATTTGTTTTTCCAAATGAGTTCAGCATATATTTACACGACACGCCGGCTCGCAACTTGTTTAATATGACAAGACGCGCTTTTAGTTCCGGTTGTATCCGCATTGAAAAACCCATGGAACTTGCAGCATACCTTTTGCAAAATAATTCAAAATGGAGTCTCGAAAAATTAGTTGCTGTGGCCAACCGCAAAAAAAACAAAACAATATTTTTGTCAGACCCGATAAAAATTTATATTCTTTACTGGACAGCTTGGGTTGACAAAGATGGTATTATCAACTTTAGAGATGACATATATGGAAGGGACCGCCAGTTGGGTATTGCTCTTAACGAGAAAGCGACTTCTCCAAAAGTATTATACGGAAAAAATTCAGTAAAAAAATATTTTTCATCCCGGATATTGCCAGTATCTAATCGGTCCAACATCAATATGAATAAAATTAGAGCATGGGTAGTAGCCGACCCCCCCAGCCTTTAACGCAATTGCTGTCCGGTGCAATACCGGAAGACTGATATCCGGCAGTCGAAAATCAATGGCCTTACCGTGTATGTGAAGGCTATTTTTGGCAACTCCTTTACGTCTTTTATATAAATACTCATTTGTTTCAGGAGAACGATACCCTGAAACAATATGAAAAGGTTCTGATATGTTCAGCTTCTTTTTAATTGAATACAGTAAATTCAACAGATTGATATCAATGGATTTAATTTCATCTGTCCGATGATCACGAAGGGTGTAATTGATGTTTTTCAGCGCCATGGGTTTATACCTGCCTTGGATATAATAATAAACTTCAAGACGTTCCTCTGTATGCGTGTTGTAAAAAGAAAGTTTTCGTTTCGGCGATAAAAAACGATCAGTTATCGCAATGGCCGGAGCAGGGCATAAGCAGGCCATAGCTGCTTGGGCTCCGAACTTTAAAAAATGACGGCGATTGACATCCATTTTTTGATAACCTCGAGTTTTTTGACTTTCTGCAACAAGTGTTTAAAATTTAACATCAAAACTCAACACTTTGTAATTAGTTGTTTTTTTAACTAGGTACGAGACCGTCAACAGTGACAAGCGGTTTTTTGTTAATCGAGTCCTATATCAAAACCATAAAAATAATGGAATACTAAATTTATACCGGAATCTTGCATGAAAATTAATGAGGATTTTTAGGTGACTTATTTAAACCGGGTTTATACACCATCATGCAATGGTAAAATATTTTATTATACTATATATTGTATCAAATTTTTCTTGACATACAATATATATTAATTTATAGGATTTTAAATATAATTTTTATTTTTAATCCTGATGAATTGTTAAAATAAAAATTTATCACTTTTCAGGTTTTAGGAAATTAGAATTAGCTGTTTAAAAGATACTTAAAACTCTCCTAAAAGTTGTTTTTTCGATTTTGCACGAGATTATCAATCTTAATAGCTCGGTTTCCCCGTTCTCTTTTGTGTCGATGCTACATTGAATCAGATTTGGTATTATATTCCTAATTTCCTTTTCACATTATAACAACAGGAGATGCAGAATATGAGACTATCGCTAATCTGGTTAAGCCTTTTATTGCTTTCTTGGGGCCTCTTAATTTGTGTCGTCTATGGAGGCTATGAAATCGTACAGACATGTTTGAGGCTTTTTGGATAATTTGACCTCAATATTTGTAACTGACGTTTGGATAAGGAGTAAATGCTTCCAGTTCAGTAGCTGATTTTTTTCCGTGTGGGTTTTTGTTGTATTTCACCTTCTGGCTTTAACCGTATCTTTTGCAAATATCTATCTTCCCCGGCAAACAATTTATGATTTTTTAATACTGATAGCTGACTGTACTATAGCCGAAGTTCTGCATGGTGCGGCGCAGGCTTTTTTGTTGAGTTGTGAATATCCTTGACTTTTATTATGTTGTTTGTTGTAATACCTTGATATCAAATCATTTTTTAAGGAGGAAGACGAATGAAAGAAATTGATGTATTCTTAAAAACTGTGGTGGAAGGCATGAAAGCCATGGCACAGGGGATTGAAGCTTTGGCAGAGAAACTGGATACTATTACAACGTCTCGTGTGGGTGAAAAGGGTAAAGCTAAACCCGCTCGCAAAGCTCCGTCAAAGCCCAAGAAAATGGCTGCAAAGAAAGCCGTTCCTAAGAAACCTGTAACTGCAGCTGAAACTGTGCTTAAAATCATCAATCGGTCAAAGAAAGGTATCAGTCCCGCGATTATTTCTGAAAAGACCGGGTTTTCTCGAAAGAAGGTTCATAATATCGTTTATAAGCTGAAAAAAGAGGGAAAAATCAAGAGTGTTGGGAAAGGAATTTATCTGAAGGTGTAATTATCAAAGATGAAGAATGATAAAAGAAAAGATTTCCGTGAAACAGCTTTTATCCCGAAAATTTTCATGAAATATCCGGGCTCATGCGCCGGAGTCGATAGGGTAGATGATATATGTGCTAACGGGCAAAATCACAAGGTTGACTTTTAAGAACCATAATGGTTAATAAGGATTCCGTCATTCAAGCCCGTATTCATTAGCTTCCGGCTCGTGCAAAATTCAGGCACTTATTAGTTCGTGTCCATCCAGAAATGGCAGATTTTGGTTTTCGGCAAGGCCCGAGCGAGTTTTCAACCGCAGGCATAGCGCGCTATTTCGAGGATTGAAAACGAGCGAGAACGCCGCCGATGGCCAAAAGATGCCGTTTATGGATGGACACTAGTTCATTATTATTTGGAATATGACACGTTTTAAAAAAAATAGTGAAGATTCAAATTACATACCCGGTATTTATAATTACTGTGATCGGTGGTGTGAACGCTGTCCCTTTACTTCTCGCTGTTTGAACTTTGAAATGAGTGAAGAAAAATTCGGAAATCTTCAATCGGTAGATATAACAAACGAGGCTTTCTGGAAGAAGCTGAGCGAAACGCTTGATGAAACTTTAAATATGTTGAAAGAAATGGCGGAAGAGCAAGGGATCGATCTTGATTCTCTTGATATTGGAGATGATGAGAAACTTCAAAAGCGATTTGATGAAAAAACCGTGGTGCACATTCTGTCTCATATGTCAAAAGCATACATTACCATGGTTAATGACTGGTTTGAATTAAATGCATATTTATTTGAACATAATGAAGATGAAATAGATACGAATTCAGCTCTCTATGAAATTCAATCTCCACCACAGGAAGATACGGTGACGTTGATAGACTCCATAGAGGTGATCAGATGGTATCAGCACCAGATTTATGTAAAACTCAAAAGGGCACTTCACAGCGCTCAAGACGAACACTTTGAAATATTGAATGATTTTCCCAAAGATTCGGATGGCTCAACAAAAGTTGCACTGATCGGCATGGATCGTTCCATCAATGCATGGGGTGAGATTTTGAAATATTTCTCAGATCAGAAAAAAAATATTATAAATATTATTACTCACCTTGAGCGGCTTCGCAAGAGAACCGAAAACGAATTTCCTGATGCCAGAGCCTTTGTAAGGCCGGGATTTGATGAAAACCAAAATCTGCATTAACTTTTTTCGAAAGAGATAAAGTATATCCGGCCGATACGAGGCTTGCAGAATTTAGATGAAATTAAACCCGAAAGCTAATCGCAGTATAGATACTCGCCCGGATATTTCATGAAAATTTTCGAGAGCCCTTTTTATGAGTAATGAAAATTGTTTATTATTTACACTTTTGCTTCTAGTCTTGAGGTGACAATTTGTGCCGAAAATTTTTTTGTTCAATTTCTCAAAAATTTTCACCCTTCGGGCGAGTGCGAGGCGCCCAATTGACGCGTTATCAAGGGCTTACAGTAGTCTACTACGGCTGCGCCCTTGAATGCCTTGCAAATGAACGCCTCGCACTCGTAAAATATCTGGGCTAGAAAAAGCACAATTGCAAAACTTGAAAAGGAGAAAATTATGAGTATAGTAAAAATAATGCCATGCCTAGATATGAAAGACGGCCGGGTCGTGAAGGGGGTGCATTTTGTTGACCTAAAAGATGCAGGTGACCCTGTTGAAAATGCTGCGCATTATCAAAAAGAAGGTGCCGATGAACTGGCCATGCTAGATATAGCGGCAACCTTGGAAAACCGAAAAACGAGACTCGAATGGGTCAAGAAAGTCTCCTCGGTGATTGATATACCACTCACCGTGGGTGGCGGTATTTCTACTTTACAAGACATCGAAATGGTTCTTGAAGCCGGTGCTGACAAAATATCTATGAACAGCGCTACGGTCAAAGACCCGGATTTGTTGGCCCGGGCAACGGCGCAGTTTGGCGCCGATAAGGTGACCGTGGCCGTCGATGCCAGAAGAAACAAGGAGATGCCTTCCGGGTTTGAACTAGTTGTCTCCGGGGGCACAAAACCCGTGGGTCAAGACGCAATAGCCTGGGCAAAGCAATGCCAGGAACTCGGAGCAGGCGCAATCCTGCCAACAAGCATGGATGGAGACGGCACACAAGCCGGCTATGACTTGGAATTCACCAAGGCCATTTCGGATTCAGTGGACCTGCCCATAATCGCTTCAGGCGGGGCCGGTAACCTGGAACATTTCTATGAGGGTGTTGTTCAGGGAGGCGCTCAGATTTTACTCGCGGCCTCGGTTTTTCATTATCGCATCCTGGGTATTAGACAGGTAAAGGAATATCTGAGGGAAAAGGGGCTGCAAGTCAATCTATGAGATGTCTTTAACTTGCTGTATCCCATTATTAAGCGTTTCAGACACGCCATCAGTGAATAAAGGGGGCTACCACTGTGGATAAGCCAATGTCGAACTCCGGCTTTAAACTTATGGCCCTCATTTTCAGAGTTCGTGATTTCTTCCTGCCTCGCATGGATGTGTTAAAGGAAGTAGGTATTGAGGCCGGATCTTGCATTCTCGATTATGGTTGCGGTTCCGGTAGTTATATTGTACCGCTTGCAGAACTAATCGGTACTTCAGGCCAAATCTATGCTCTCGACATCCATCCACTTGCAATCAAGAAAGTCCTACAGATCGCTTCACACAAAGGAATTAACAATATGAGAACAATTGAGTCTAATTGCGAGACCGGACTTCCGGACAATTTTGTAGACGTGGTTTTACTTTATGACACGTTTCATACTCTTGCCCAACCCAATAATGTACTGCGAGAACTCCATAGGGTGCTAAAGTCTGACGGCACGTTGTCTTTCAGCGACCACCACATGAAAGAGCAAGATATTCTCACGAGGATAACGAATACGGGTTTGTTTAGACTTTCGGCCAAGGGCAAGAAGACATATAGTTTTTCAAAGGTTCGCTAGCTGGCAAAGACAAAACCCCATTACCTTCTTACCTCATATTTTTAGGTCATTACGGATTAGTGGTAAAAGTAAACTCTTATAAAATACCGTGTGAAAATTTGTATAAAAACTGTAAAAATACCCAGTTTGCCTCTTTGTCAGAAGCCTTGTTTTTAGCGAACTCGTCCGGCCAGAAATGCCCGTAACCAAATTGGATTTCAATCCCTTTTGGAATCGTCCACTTTCCTAGGATATCAAACTCCTTCCCCACTTCATCCCCTGAGTTGCCGGTCTTGTCCCGATACGCCTTTTTGTTAAGATACCAGGCATCTTCTTCTTCGGCCAGCCAGAATTGGTGGTACCCTAATGTAAAGGAAAGGTTTTTCATGGGCTTGAAGTCCAGGTTTATCTGGGCGTCCTTTAGATTTTTCCAATAAAACAGATTCATTCTTCCCATCATTTTATCTCTGGCCCCGAATGCACCGTCAAATGTCTCAAGTGAGCCGTCAGTGGGGTCACTGTCACCTGAGGCATAGGTATATTCCAAGCTGACTCGCGGTTTGAAGCGTATCTGTTTGAACCTGTAACCCAGCAAGCAATGATAACCGTAGGCATCGATGTCATCACTGGCGCTATCCCCCTCCTGTTTCACATAGGTAACATCGAAATCAAATCCTTTATAGTCTTTCTTGAAGATCCTCGCACCCACGTAGTAAGAGTCAAGATCCCCAATCTGACCATCTTCACCGGTGTACACATCGTGATTGTTTGTCTTGGTCATAGAAAATGGTTCAATTGCAATGCCTAAGAAATTCTCTGGCAGCTTAAATTGGCCGTAAAATCCCACACTCTTAAATCCACTCCTGTGTTTCCAACTCAAGTGATGGGGATCATGAATCATGGTCTGTCCATAGTATGCATCCAAAAAGCCTCTTTTAAATGGGTAATGGAGCTTTGCAGCATCCCATATCCACCTACCTGTGTTCCCCCATTGACCGGGACCGTAAACCCTCATGTTTCCATAATAAATAAGTTGCCTGCCTGCCTTAATACTGAAAGGCCAGAGATTCTTGATTTCTATATACGTATCAAAAGGCTCCCAACTATCCTCATAGGGATTGTTCGGATGACGAAAAAAAGATTTATAGAAATCGTCCTCCTTCAGGGCAAGATCCCAGACTTCCGAATGTTGTATCCCCACGGAGAGATGGATGATTTCGTTGGGATGGTAATGAAATCCAAATCGGAATCTTCCTAGGAGGAATGCATCATCCTCTTTGCCTTTAGCAGGATTGCTTCCATAGTATTGGGCATTATGATTATCTTGCATTTCATACCGAAATCGTATGTTGCTCCAAAACTTAAGTTTCTTTTTTTCCTTAATTTCTTGCATGGCAATGTCTTTGTCCGCTGCTAAGCTGACACCATAACCACAATAAAAAAAACAGAACGTCGCAAATATACTGAATAACAATAACCGGTTCACAAATTTTATTTTCCCCTCCTAAAACCTTGCCTTTTATTTATACATCTTCTACTATTCCCATTTTTTGGCATATTCAGCGTCGTTATAAAGGGGAGCGCCATACTTGATTTTCCCATACTTTCTGTAAATCTTCTGGCCCTCAGGTGAGCTTACAAACCTCACGAACTTGGCGGCAAGGGCGTAATTTTTCTGAGGATGAGTTTTCGGCGAAGCCACCAATGCGTGGTAGACGTTCACCAAAATTGGATCCCCTTTAAAGAGGACCTTGAGATTTTTTATCTTGGATTGTTTGGCAAAAAAGGTGCTTGAATCGGTCATAAAATATCCAAGGTCCTTGTCGGCTCGCATAAGCGTCGGTCCCATAAAATCTCCGGTTACGACATACCAGTTTCCCGCAGGCTCAATTTCGGCAAGCCCCCAGATTTTCATTTCCTTTTTATGGGTGCCGGAGTTATCGCCGCGCGAAAAAAATGTGGCCCGGGCCTCAGCGATTATTTCATAAGCATCTCGGGCGGATTTGGCTTTGCTGATGCCCGCAGGATCTGACTTGGGACCCACAATGTAGAACTCATTGCTTCCCAGAAGAGTTCTCATTGTCGCCCATCCTTCTTCTACAGCTTTATTTTCCAGCGCCGGCGCATGCACCATGACCATATCCACCTTTCCCCCTTTCAAGGCCTTTAAGGATGCGCCGCTTCCTCTTTTGATCCAATTGATGCGGCAATGATTTACCTTGCAGAATGGCTCTGCCAGTGCTTGTAGCAGACCCAGAGCCCCGGGACTGCCTGTGGCCACGCAGATGGCTTGATCACCTTTGCCGTAAGTTGCTTGGTAATTTTGCTTATCAGAACCTAAAACCAAAGATATAACACCAAGAAGAAACAGAAGCTGTAACAACAATATTTGAAAAATTGACTTTTTTTTCATTGAACGTTCTCCTTTAATCCTGAGCAAATGGACATACGTAACATCATAGTAATCGAATTTAGTGGCTTCGCCCCGACTGCCATTGCAAGCTCGCCCGCCCATTGAGCCGCCCGGCATTCGCCTGAGACGCAGCCCATGGCGGACGTGCAAGGCGAGGCGGCCTGCTCTTTTTTTTAAAATGTGTAATCCCTCGAATAAGCCAGAGATTATACATTGTTTTGTAAGGTATTATTCTATGAATTGTTCCGGGTGGGCCATAAATGGCGCCCACTTGGCCTTCTGATCCAATCGGGGAACCCAAATCGGTTCACAATGGGGATATTCCCACTTATAGTTAGGCACTCTTTTTATCTGGAAACTCTCTTCTATAGGATGTTTAAAGACCTCTCGAAGATGTCTGTATTGGAGCCATGAGAACTCCTCCCTGATCTTATTGGCATCCATGGTAGGCTTCTGTCCCTTGGGATGGTAACCGCCGTAAGTCCGAACAACACGCATAAAACGGCAACCAGTTTGGGATAACTCAAAACCTGAAGTGGTGCATAAAACGTTGCCTTATCATCAGCCCAATCCGTTCCCCGGTATATATATTTGGGAGGTGGGCCAAAGGCATCGTAAGCCTTCCTGAGTTTCTTTTCCTTGGCCTCGTATTCTTTTTGTTTCTTTTGCCAATATCTGTCAATAGCGTCATCTTCGCTTTCTGCCGCAGCAGAAGCCAGCGAGACTCCTCCTAATGTAGCCGCCCCTGCAGCCAATGAGGCAACGCCCGTCTTTTTCAAAAAATCTCGGCGGCCAATTTTCTCTGTTTTTTCTTTGCCCATGGCAACTCCTCCTTTCTAAAAGATTTCCCAGAAGAATTTATACATCCAAGGGAAAGGTGAATATTTTTATAGGGTTTATAGTCAAAACCCGGCTTGAACCGGCCTAAAAGAAAACCGTCATTGGATACCTCTTTTAGGATTATTCCCGTAATAGAGCTGTTTAAAATTATTCTTAACTTCATATTGCAACCGGATATTTGTTCCAAAGGTAAGTTTTTCTTCCTATGATTAAGCAATATCGCGACCCAAAAATCCTTGGAATAGTAGCACTACGCTCAAAACTGCCAATATCTTGAAAATTATTTTCATGCTCGATTCCTTCTTCATCTCATTCATCCTTCAACATTTACACAGTGGCTTTGATTGCGGCGGTGATTTCTTGTCCTTAAAGAGATTTTTTAAAAAACAGATTCGCAACTTCTCCAGGCAAGATAGTTAATACGGGGCATCAATTAGGTTAATTGGTTAATATTGTCAAGATATAAATGCTTATTGAAAATATATTAACTATAAATAACCTAAAATAACCGACATGCCTGCTTTTCGTCTATCGAATTTGGCAGAAACATCTCTTGGATTACAATCGGTGTTTCTTGATAAGGTCTGTTTCAAAAAACGTTCTTTTCAGATCAACAAGGCCGCAGATATTCAAAAGACATTTTTTGGATTGTTATATCCAGCGCAACATGTTAGTAAATGAAATTAGGTACTTCTGCTTTCCTGATATTATTTTTCAGAAATGATTTTCATGTGTTAAAAAGAATTTTTAGAAACCAGGACGGGGCATAAAGTGAGTGAGGCATTACGTGATTAAACGCCTTGGAAATTTTATCCCGCTATAAGCGAGATAAATATGGTTTTAGTATTCCAGCATTAATTTTTATGCAAGATTCAGGTAAGAACAAATTTATTCGGTTATTGGAGGTCAGCTGAAAATACATGGAAGTCAAATTACCACCCCCAGAGGAGGTGGCTTGTTTTTTTGGTCCTGGAAGGTACCCTGTTACAATTTATCTGAAAAGAGCCATTTGTTTCTGCTCAAGCTCTTTTTCTTTATTTTCCTGGTACTTGACGTATTCTCTTATCTTTTTCTCGTTCAATCCTACCGTACTCACACAGTAACCTCGACTCCATAGATGGCGACCCCAATACCGTTTTCCAAGCCGCTCGTATCGTTGAAATAGCCTTATTGCTAATTTGCCTTTCAAAAAACCCATTATCGATGAAACAGAATATTTCGGCGGAATTGACATCACTAGATGAATATGATCCGATTGAACATTCAATTCCAAAATCTCAACTAAATCCTTCTGGCGACAAAGGATATAAATCTGTCCCTTTGTATATTCCTTTATCTCATCGTTGAAAATCCTGTATCTATACTTTGGACACCAAACGACATGGTATTTGCATTCATAAATTGTATGTGATAACTTTTTAAACCGCTTACTCATTATGTGCCTCCTCTGCCTAGTTCCTTCCAGAACCTTGGAGGTACATAATGATAATTACTACAACGGTAAAACCTTTTTATGGTACCACTACCAGAGGTAGTGGTTTAAGCCGATTAATTAAAGAGGCATAAAAATGAATCCGCAGTATTACATAAAATTAGAAGACAAATTCGGGGCTCACAATTATAAGCCTCTTGACGTGGTGTTGCACCGAGGTGAAGGAATTTGGGTCTGGGATGTGGAAGGCAAAAAATACATGGACTGCCTTTCAGCTTATTCGGCGGTCAACCAGGGACATTGCCACCCGAAGATCATGAGTGCAATGATCGAACAGTCCCGGAAATTAACCCTGACTTCTCGTGCGTTTCGCAATGATCAATTAGGCCTGCTTTATAAAGAAATCTGTGAACTGACCAACTCTCACAAGATTTTACCCATGAACAGCGGGGCCGAAGCGGTTGAGACGGTCATCAAGGCGGTTCGCAAGTGGGGATACAAGGTAAAAGGCGTCACCAAAGATCGGGCCGAAATCATAGTATGTGAGAATAACTTCCACGGCCGGACCATTACCATTGTTGGGTTCAGCACGGATGAACATTCCCGCGACGGGTTTGGCCCTTTTACCCCGGGTTTTAAAATTATCCCTTTTGGTGATATAAGTGCTCTTGAAGCGGCGATAACCCCCAACACCGTGGCATTCATGGTGGAACCTATCCAGGGAGAGGCCGGGGTAATTATACCTCCGGCAGGATTTCTAAAGGAGGCCAAGTTTATTTGCGAGAAGAATAACGTGGTTTTGATCCTGGATGAAATCCAGACCGGATTGGGCCGGACAGGTAAGCTTCTGGCCGAGCAGCATGACGGAATTGAGGCAGATCTAACCCTTATCGGAAAGGCACTTTCCGGGGGGTTCTATCCCATTTCTGCGGTGCTCTCCAACAAAGAGGTCATGGATGTTTTGCGTCCGGGCGAACACGGGAGTACTTTCGGAGGCAATCCTCTGGCCTGTGCCATTGCCAGGACCGCCCTTAAGGTTTTGATTGAAGAGAACATGATTGAAAACGCTGCTGCCATGGGGGAGTATTTCCTGTCTAAGTTGTCACGGATTAAAAATTCCTATATAAAGGAAGTCCGGGGCAAGGGCCTTATGCTCGCCGTGGAATTTATTCCGAAGGCCGGCGGAGCCCGCCAGTATTGTGAAGCGCTAATGACGCAAGGTCTGCTTTGCAAGGAAACCCATGAGAACATTATTCGTTTTGCGCCGCCACTGGTCATTACCAAAAAAGAAATCGACTGGGCCATGGAGAGAATTGAAAAGGTTTTGACCCAACAATAGACATTCATCAGAGGAATCGTATGGTTGAAAAGGTCATTATAATGGGCGCTGCCGGGCGGGACTTTCACAACTTCAACATCTATTTTAGAAACAATCCCAGATACAAGGTCATTGCTTTCACGGCGGCTCAGATTCCGGACATAGAAAATCGCCTCTATCCACCCAAGCTTTCGGGAGAACTTTACCCGGACGGCATACCCGTCTATCCTGAAAATCAGCTAGCCGATCTTGTTCAGGAACACAAAGTGGATCTGGTTGCTTTTTCCTACAGCGATATTTCCCACGTGGAGCTTATGCATAGGGCTTCTGTGGCGATGGCTGGGGGTGCGGATTTCATACTTATTGGCGCCACATATACGATGCTCAAATCAGAAAAACCGGTTGTAGCTATTTGCGCAGTACGGACGGGATGCGGCAAATCACAAACAACTCGCCATGTATGCAAGATCATGAGGAAAATGGGGAAAAGGGTTGTCGTTGTTCGCCATCCAATGCCTTACGGGGATTTGACGAATCAGATTGTGCAGCGCTTTGCCTGTTATAGAGATTTTGAGAAGCATCAGTGTACCATTGAGGAAAGAGAGGAGTATGAACCCCTGGTGAATCAAGAAATTGTGGTTTATGCTGGAATCGATTACGTTCAAATTCTTAAAGCAGCACAAGAGGAAGCCGATTTTATTGTCTGGGACGGCGGAAACAATGATACGCCTTTTTATTATCCGGATGTTCACATTGTATTATTTGATCCTCACCGGGCAGGACACGAGCTGCTGTATTATCCTGGTGAAACCAACATGATCATGGCAGATATAGCGATAATCAATAAGGTGGATAGTGCAGATTCAGAGCAGGTCGGAAGGGTACGAAAAAATATAGAAAAACATGCTCCGAATGCCGATATTGTGTTAGCTGAATCAGCTGTTTTTGTTGATGATCCAGATTTTATCCGGGGAAAACGTGTTTTGGTAGTCGAAGACGGCCCAACGCTGACTCACGGAGGAATGCCTTTTGGGGCCGGAACTATTGCCGCTAAAATGTATGAAGCAGCAAATATTGTTGACCCCAGACCCTACATTTTCGGAACCATAAAGGATACTTTCGAAAAGTATCCACATGTTGGCGCCCTGCTGCCTGCTATGGGATACAGCAAAGAACAGATTCACGATTTGGAAATCACGATTAATAAAGTCGATTGTGAACGGGTTCTCTTTGCAACACCTATCGATCTTCCCAAACTCGTTTCAATCAACAAACCTACTCTCAGAGTATGCTATGAATATCGCGATCATGGCAGGCCCCTATTGGAAGAAGTACTTTTAAAACGTTTAAATGTATGAAAAACGCAAATAAAACACTGATAGTGGCTCTTGGCGGCAATGCTCTCATCCGGAAAGGCCAGGAGGGTACCATTGAAGAGCAATTTGAAAATCTGAAGGTACCCATTCGGCAAATCGCCAGGCTCTCCAGAAAATATAGAATTATCATTACACACGGTAACGGGCCTCAGGTGGGAAACTTGTTGCTACAGCAAGAACATTGCACTGTGGTTCCCAAATTGCCCCTGGAAATTCTGGTTGCACAAACCCAAGGTCAGATCGGCTATATGATAGAATCGACATTGGACAGCGAACTCATGGAATTGGGGATCCATACCCAACCTTTGGTCAGTCTTATCAGTTACGTGGTTGTGGATGAAAATGACCCGGCCTTTAAAACCCCTTTAAAACCCATCGGCCCTGTTTATTCGGAAAGAGAAGCCACATCTGTTCCATATCCAATGCGCAAAACGGCCAAAGGATACCGGCGAGTGGTTGTGTCTCCCAAACCCGTCAGTATTGTCGAAAAACGTGAAATCAAAAGACTTATCGAGATGAACTTTATTGTTATCTGTTGCGGAGGCGGTGGAATTCCCGTAATCCGTGAAGGACGAGCCTTCCAAGGAATTGATGCGGTTATCGATAAAGATTTGGCCGGCGCGAAATTAGCAGAGGAGGTAGGGGCGGATGTTTTCTTAATCGCAACAGATGTTCAAGGGGCTGCGCTTAACTATGGTGGTAAGAATCAAAAATTCCTTGGCTCTGTGACTCTTGAACAAGCTGAACGATACATAAAAGAAGGCCACTTTGCTCCGGGTTCCATGCAACCCAAAATAGAGGCAGCTATGCAGTTTGTTTTAAACTGTGGTGGAAGATCTGTAATCACTTCACTTGAAGATATTGAGCAGGCCGTTGCCGGAAAGGCTGGAACTGAAGTCATTCAAGGTGGTCTTGAGTTGCCGGATAGCGAATCAAAGGGGTAAAACAGGTTTCAGACGATCGGACAAGTTAGGGGCTTCGCCCCAATTGGAATGCTGGAATAATGGAATAATGGGTTCTGGGATAATGCAATATTGGGTTAATGGTAAATTTTGTGTTGACGATAAAATTAAAAATGGCTGATATCCTTTTAAAAAACCAACTTTCCAACTTTCCAATATTTCATTATTCCATATTCGAAGCAAGCGTTCAAGCCTAAAAATGTCTCATATTTTCATTAAGTTGTAGAAATTCCGAGACGTTAAATTACCTTGTATGATGTTTTGACTGACGGTCTATTCTACCATCAAGGGCGGCACGTATTCGATTTCGTTCGGCTTTTATTTTACGAAGCTTATCTTTGATTTCTTCTTTTTTCTCCGGCGGTGCATTCTTGAACTGCTTTTCAATTTTTTCGACTTCTTGCAAAAGACGATAAAGTTCTTGGGCAAGCATTTGGATAGACATGACTTTTTCCTGCAATCCCTGAAAAAAATTGACTCAAAACTCAATTAAGGCCTCGTAATAACCGATATAGCTATCGACCGGTATTGCGTCAAGAATTTATATGGGTTATATAGATACGACTGGAATGTTGGAATAATGGAATACTGGAATAATGGGTTTAAGGCAAAAACTTAAATTCTATAAAACCCATTTAAATTCATTAATTTATAGAAATTCTGAGATGTTAGAATTTGGAGATTACAATGCGCATCGGTATAGGATATGATGTTCATCGACTTACTGCAGGGCGGAAACTTGTTCTGGGCGGGGTTGACATTCCTTTCGAAAAGGGACTGCTCGGGCATTCGGACGCCGATGTACTTGTTCATGCGGTATGTGACGCACTGTTGGGCGCTGCAGGTTTGGGCGATATCGGCTTACATTTTCCGGATACCGACCCGGAATATAAAGACATTTCCAGCATAAAGATTCTTGCCAAAACTTATGAATTGGTCAGCAGCAGGAATTTTAAAGTCATGAATATAGATTCGACGATCTTTGCCGATGCTCCAAAACTTTCCCCATATAGAGTAGCAATGCAAAAAAACATTGCCCGAACAATTGAAATCGAGCCGGAGTGTGTTAATGTAAAAGCAACAACGCTCGAAGGTCTTGGAATGATCGGAAAAGGGGAGGGTATCGGGGCCATGTGCGTAGTTCTCATTCAGTTGCGGAAGAAAAACGAATAATTATCCGGATTAATCCATCAAAACAGGAAAAGAATTATGGCGCTTCGCGTTTTTAATACATTGGGCGGGAAAAAGGAACTGTTTGAACCCTTAGAACCTGGCAGGGTCCGTATGTATGTTTGCGGTCCTACCGTATATGACGCCTCTCATATCGGCCACGCAAGGTCAGTGGTGGTGTTTGATGTCATCGCAAGATACCTCAAAGCAAAAGGATATGATGTGACATATGTCAGAAATTTTACCGACGTTGATGATAAAATTATTGATAAAGCCAACCAGCTCGGCATCGATTGCAAGGCGGTCGCTGAAAAATATATCACGGAATTCTATAAAGACATGGATGCCCTGAATGTTGAACGGGCCACCATCGAGCCAAAAGCCACCGAGCACATTAACCAGATCCTGCAGTTTGTTGAAAAGCTGATACAAAAAGGTTTTGCATACCGAATAAATGGCGATGTCTATTATTCCGTTGAAAAATTTAATGAATATGGAAAACTATCCGGTCGCAAACTTGAAGATATGGAAGCAGGAGCAAGAGTCGATATTGATGAAAGGAAACAAAACCCTTTTGATTTTGTTTTATGGAAATCCTCAAAACCCGGAGAGCCTGCCTGGGAAAGTCCCTGGGGTATGGGAAGGCCCGGTTGGCATATTGAATGCTCGGCCATGAGCAATGAATATCTGGGTGAAACCTTCGACATTCACGGCGGAGGTAAAGATCTGTGTTTTCCGCATCATGAAAACGAGATCGCCCAGTCAGAAAGCGTTTCGGGGAAGCTGTTTGTAAAGTACTGGATTCACAACGGCTTTGTAAATATAAATCAGGAAAAAATGTCGAAATCACTGGGTAATTTCTTGATGATAAAGGATGTTTTAAAAATTTATCATCCCGAAACGGTACGTCTTTTTCTTCTTTCCAATCATTACCGCAGCCCCATTGATTTTACGGACCAGGCTTTGGATGAAGCAAGAATTGGACTTGATAAGATCTATGCGCTTCTTGAACGTATTGAAAATAAAATAGGCGTGAAACCGGATCAAGACTTTGAAACCGGAGAATGCTGGCAGCGGTTTTCAGATGCAATGGATGATGATTTTAATTCCGCCCGTGGTATCGGCATTATTTTTGATACGGTTCGAAAGGTCAATCGTTTATTGGATCAGCATGAAAACAATTTGTCCGGACAAATCAAGCAAACTAAAACTATGGGGCAAATTCCATTACCTTTTAAAGAGCATGAAAACAATTTAGATGTCCAAACCAAACAATCCATAGCGTCCGCACTGGCTGACATTCTGAGAATCGGCGGCATATTAGGAATACTTACGGAACGACCCAAGGTTTATTTTGAAAAAAAACAGACTCGGGTCCTTGAACAAAAATCGATTGATCCGGAGGTTATTGATCAAATGATTAAAGAACGGGATGGAGCCAGAAAGGCAAAGAACTGGGAAAAGGCGGATCAGATCAGAAATCAGCTTGCCGACATGAACATAATTATAGAAGATCGAGCAGAAGGGACAATCTGGAAGATTAACGATTCATAAAAGGTCTTGTATGCCTAAATTGATCGTATGTTATTATTTTTAAATTCGTGTTTATTCGCGTTCATCCGTGGTTTTATTTAACCGCAAATGGACGCAAATAAACGCGAATGGACATGCTAAAGAAATGCCTTGTAAGCGAAAAAAGTGCCTAAAGTTATTGATTTAAAAAATTAGAAATGTAGCTCATCAAATTAAAATATAACTCAAATATATACCACATCTAAATTCATGCCTTCCTTTAAGCTAATCTCAGATTTTACACCCAAAGGTGATCAGTCGAGCGCAATCCAAGCTATGAGCAAAAGGATTTTAGCCGGCAAAAAGCACCATGTTCTCCTGGGGGTCACAGGATCCGGCAAAACGTTTACCATGGCACACGTCATTGCAAAAGTTGAAAAACCTACCCTTGTAATTGCCCCGAACAAAACTCTTGCCGCTCAGCTTTACAATGAGTTCAGAATGCTATTCCCGGAAAATGCTGTTGAATATTTCGTCAGCTATTATGACTACTACCAGCCTGAAGCATATATTCCGTCAAGCGATACCTATATTCAGAAAGATTCCTCAATCAACGAGATGATCGACAAACTCCGCCATTCTGCAACGCGATCGGTATTGTCCCGAAGGGATGTGATTGTTGTGGCCAGTGTATCGTGTATATTCGGACTCGGCGCCCCTGAAGATTATCTGGATATGCGTGTTGATATTGAAAAAGATATGGAACTGGTTCGCGACAAACTCATTTCAGATCTGGTCGCCATTCATTACGAGCGGAATGATATGGATTTTCACAGGGGAGTCTTCCGGGTCAGGGGCGACAGGGTTGAGATCTTTCCGGCCTACGAAGAAGACAGGGCGTTCCGTATCGATTTTTTCGGGGATGAGATAGAAGGTATTTCACAGATTGACCCACTCAGAGGTATTGTTAAAAAACGTTTGAAACGGACGACCATATATCCTGCAAGCCATTATGTTACTGAGAAAAGTGTTCTGCAAAGAGCCACAAAAACGATCATTGCCGAATTAAAACAAAGGGTCGACTATTTCAGAGCCGAAAACAAGTTGATTGAAGCACAGCGAATCCAAGAACGGACGGATTTTGACCTTGAGATGATGCAGGAGCTTGGATACTGCAACGGAATCGAGAACTATTCACGCCATTTAACACAGAGGGCGCCCGGCGAACCCCCACCCACTCTTCTCGATTATTTCCCCGACGATTTTTTGGTATTCACCGATGAAAGTCATATCGCCATCCCCCAGCTACGAGCAATGTATAAAGGAGATAGATCTCGCAAGGAGACGCTCGTTGAATATGGATTCAGGTTGCCGTCGGCTCTGGATAACAGGCCCTTGACGTTCCATGAGTTTGAGTCGAAAACATCACAGGCGGTTTATGTATCGGCAACCCCTGCCGACTACGAGATTGAAAAGGCAAAAAACGAACTTGTTGAGCAGATCGTAAGGCCGACCGGCCTTATTGATCCTCTAATAGATGTCAGAAAAGCTGAAAACCAGGTCGATGATCTTTTTGAGGAAATTCTGATACGCCGGAAAAGGGATGAAAGGGTTCTGGTAACGACCCTTACAAAGCGTATGGCGGAAGATCTTACAGAATATTATGCTGATTTGGGGGTAAGGGTGCGGTATCTTCATGCCGACATCGGCACATTGGAACGAATGGATATTATTCATGATCTCAGAAAGGGCAAATTTGATGTCCTCATCGGTATTAATCTTCTTCGAGAAGGGCTCGACATTCCAGAGGTTTCCCTTGTGGCCATACTCGATGCAGACAAGGAAGGTTTCCTGCGCTCTAAAAGATCACTGATTCAGACCTGCGGCCGTGCTTCCAGGAATGTCCGGGGTCAGGTGATAATGTATGCCGATGTTGTGACACGGTCGATGAGGCAAGCCATAGATGAGACAGACCGGCGAAGAAAAATTCAAAAATCTTACAATAAAAAGTATTCAATTACACCGCAAAGCATAGAAAAAGATATCACATCAATATTTGCCGAGATGTATGAACATAAAGATGAACTAACAGACAGGGTGTCGGAGGCTGTGGCCCAATACGATTCTTTAGAAAATGTAGATGACATCATTAAAAATTTGGAAAAACAAATGGAACAGGCGGCAAAAGAACTTGCTTTTGAAAAGGCTTCAGAACTTCGGGACCAGATTAAAGCGTTAAAAAAGATGATTGTGTTCGAACTGTAACCGAAAGTAATCCAATGACAACTGAATCGCAATCCACCCATCCGCGACCCGCATCTGGTATACAAGACAAATTGGCCATGGTTACCTCCGGGCCGGGCGTCTATGTTATGAAGGATGCCGAGGACAGGGTGATTTATGTGGGTAAAGCCCGGAACCTTAAAAAGCGACTGGCTTCATACTTTACAAAATTCCGGACCGGCCCTTTGCACCCGGACATTAAAACAGGAATTCTGGTTAAGAAAATATCATATTTTGAGACCATTATTACCGATACCGAGAAAGAAGCCCTGATTCTTGAATCTAACCTTATTAAACGATACCGACCCCGCTATAATGTTATATTAAAAGATGATAAACGGTATCCTTGTTTGCGCCTGAACTTAACAAATCCCTATCCCAACCTTACCGTTGTCAGAAAAATAAAAAAAGACGGGGATCTCTATTTCGGTCCCTTTGCATCTTCTGCTGCTGTTCGAGAAACGCTCAAAATAATCCATAAGACGTTCAAGCTTCGAAAGTGTAAAACAAAAGATTTTAAAAACCGGTCACGACCATGCATTAATTACCAGATGGAAGCATGTCTTGCACCCTGCTGTCTTGATGTGGACAAAAAGAGATACGACGAAATCGTAAAAGAGGTCATCCTCTTTTTGAATGGGAGAACCCCCGATCTCATTCAAAAAATAAAAAAAAAGATGATATCGGCCGCAAATAAGCAAGACTATGAAAAGGCAGCAGTTCTCAGGGACAAGATGTTTGCACTTGAACAAGTCATTGAAAAGCAAGTGGCAGTCACAAATGATTTTAAGGATCGGGATGTAATAGGCATTGCCGGGTCTCATGAACACTCTATGATTACAGTCCTTTTTGTTCGCAGTGGATTTTTATTGGGGACAAGGCATTTCAATTTTTCAGAGATCATGTCAACCGAGGAGGAAATGATCGGAGCATTTATCCGGCAATATTATGAAAAAGCCCCCTTTGTTCCCAAAGAGGTTCTTATCCCCACTCAACTTGAAGACGCATCTTTGCTGGAAGAACTCTTGAGCAGAATTAAGGGGAAAAAAGTGTGTATTCTGGGACCGAAAAAGGGTGAAAAACTCCGTCTGGTTAAGTTGGCATCCCAGAATGCAGAAAACCGTCTAAAGGAATTTAGAGCTTCGGCTGCCAGGGACATGGAGATTCTTATTCAGCTTAAGAAACGACTGAAAATGGATAAAATACCCCAGCGAATTGAGTGTTTTGACATTTCCAGTATTTCAGGGACAGAGGCTGTCGCCGGAATGGTTGTATTTGAAAAGGGTAAAGCGAACAAATCGTTATTTAGAAAGTACAGAATAAAATCGGTTGACGCGCAAGACGATTATTCCTGTATGGCTGAAGTCCTGAAAAGACGGTATGGTAAAGGCGAAAAATCAAAGCCCTATCCTGATATGCTGATGGTGGACGGCGGTAAAGGACAGCTCAATATTGCGGTATCGGTAATAGAATCGCTGAAACCGGAGCAAACATTTCAAATAATCAGTATCGCAAAGAAAAATGAAAGTAAAGGCGAAACAAAAGATAAGATCTATAAACCCGGACAGGTTAATCCTCTAAATATGGGGAGGGAAGGGGATCTCCTACTTTTTTTAGGAAGAATAAGGGATAAATCCCATGAGTTCGCTATATCATTTCACCGTCAGCGTCGCGGAAGGAGATTTATCCGTTCTGCTCTTGATTCGATTCCAGGGGTCGGCAAAAAAAGAAAAGCAACGCTTTTAAAGCATTTTAAAAGTATTAGAAAGATCCGGGCAGCAACACTTGAAGAACTTAGTGCACTGCCCGGAATTAATCGTAACATTGCAGAATCGGTGAAGAAAACACTTAACCCGAATTCCTAACCCGGACAAACCGGTATCTGCCTATACCAGTTTTTTCAAGGCTTCCTTGAGTTTTCTGACCGCGTCGGCCGATTTCTCAAGGGCGGCCTTCTCTTCAGCAGTGAGGGTAATTTCAATGATTTCCTCCACACCGTTTGCTCCAAGTTTTACAGGCACACCTATAAAAAGTCCGTTAAATCCATATTCACCCTCAAGGTATACTGCACATGGTAGGATTTTCTTCTTGTCTTTGAGAATAGATTCAGCCATTTCCACCGCGGCCGACGCCGGTGCATAAAAGGCACTCCCTGTTTTAAGAAGTCCAACAATTTCGGCTCCGCCATTGGCTGTTCTTTCCACCAAAGCGTCTATCCGTTCTTTTGGCAGCAGTTCTGTAATCGGTATGCCTGCCACAGTGGAATAGCGAGGCAATGGTACCATTGTATCGCCATGTCCGCCAAGGACAAATGCAGTTGTGTTTTCCACGGAAACATTGAGTTCCATGGCAATAAAAGACCTGAATCGTGCTGAGTCGAGCACCCCGGCCATGCCGATAACTCTGTTTTTTGGGAAACCGCTGGTTTCATATGCAACGTGACACATAGCATCAAGGGGATTGCTAACAATGATAATTATGGCATCAGGGGATAGTTTTGCCACCTCTTTGGTAACACTCTTCATGATTCCTGCATTGATATTGAGAAGGTCGTCCCGGCTCATCCCCGGCTTTCTGGGTATGCCAGCGGTAATAATAACGATATCTGAGTTTGCTGAAGGTGCATAATCGTTTGAACCGGTTAGATGGGCATCATGCTTTTCAATAGGTGCAGCCTCTGCAAGATCGAGGGCTTTGCCCTGGGGAAGCCCTTCAATGATATCAATCAAGGCCACATCGCATAACTCTTTTTCTGCCAGTCTTTGAGCTGCGGTTGCCCCCACAAAACCGGCACCCACTACGGTAACTTTTTTGTCCATATTAATCTCCTTTTTTATTGATGGATAAGTATATTAATGTTGGTTTCCAGAAGATAAAAAGGAAAATATTATAAATTTTGCTAACATAAAACCGGTTATTGTCAATATATTTATAAGAAAATCTTTTATTTCTTCTTATTGACATGGGTGTCTAAGCATTATAAAAATTTTAAAATGTTTAATCAAAATTGAAGGTGAACATGAATATAACAAAAAAGATTAAAATACTTTTGCAGGAAGCGGAACTTTATCATACCCAGGGCCTGTTGAATGAGGCCATGGAAAAATATAACAATGCAACAAAACTGATCCAGAGCGATGAACAGCTAAAAACCAATCAAAAACTGATAAATGGGATCTCAAAAAAAATTCTTGCTTTGAAAGAGGATATAACCAAAATTGAAAAGGCGCCGAAAAAACCCGAAGTCTCTGCTAAGATGCAGGACCTGATAAAAAAAATGGTTTCATTGTCACCGGACAAGAACGAAGATTTAAAAGCACTTGACGGTGCCATAGCCCTGGCAAAGTTTGGCCAGATAAAAAGAGCCATATCAGAATTTAACGAACTCATAGAAACAGATTCACTGCGTGTTGTTGCTGCCAAGAGTATGCTAAGGTGTCATATGGCGCTTTCCTCAATGGATGAAGCTGTTGCTCAGTATGAGCAATGGATTTCAGACCATAGATTTTCAACGATTCAGTTGGATAACTTACGTGTTTTTCTTGAAAATATTCTAAAAAAAGAGGGTGCTGAAAAAAAGCTTCCAAAGAGAAAACCACCCAAAGACAGCATTGATCTGGTCCAGGTTAAGGGGCCTGAAACCGAAGATGATGATATTCTCGATATCAACTCCATGGGGATAACCATTTATAGAGGGCCCCAAAAAGGGCAGATAGTCGAATTTAAGATAAGATTTCAATTGGGAAACGTGGTCAGCCTGCTTATTCCAATCAGGGACAAAGATTTAATTGATGTTTTTAAAGTTGGGGATATGATTAATGATATTCAGTATTATTCTACCGCTGCTCTGTA
>Ga0315541_1000530_pt1 | contig 40647 bp, 35 predicted proteins | sample SalMarSW160190MG_FD_203095 | JGI IMG/M metagenome (GOLD analysis project Ga0315541, IMG submission 203095) | Salt marsh sediment microbial communities from the Plum Island Ecosystem LTER, Massachusetts, United States - Salt Marsh Sediment SW1601-190 ...
CACGGTGAAGATGATCACCGGAGACCACCGGTCCACGGCTCTTGCCATCGGGAGGGAGTTGGGCCTGGTGGGACCGGGCCAGGAGGGGGCCGCCGGGGCTCACCTGGAGGGCATGCCCCCAGAGGAGTTGGCCGCTCTGGCCGCCCGGGAGAACGTCTTCGCCCGGGTCGCGCCGGAGCACAAGCTGGCGCTGGTCCGCGCCCTCCAGTCGCAGGGACACGTGGTGGCGATGACCGGCGACGGGGTGAACGACGCCCCGGCGCTGAAGCAGGCGGACATCGGCATCGCCATGGGCCTGACGGGCACCGCGGTGGCCAGGGGTGCCGCGGATATCGTGCTGGCCGACGACAACTTCGCCAGCATCGCCGCGGCGGTGGAGGAGGGGCGCAGGGTCTACGACAACCTGATCAAGTCGCTGGCGTTCGTGATTCCCACGAACATAGGTCTGGCCCTGATCCTCCTCGTCGCGGTGACGGCCTTTCCCATGGCGGGCGGCCATCCGCTCCTGCCCCTCACGCCGACGCAGACGCTCTGGATCAACCTGGTCGCTGCCGTGGCCCTCGCGCTGCCCCTGGCCTTCGAAGCCATGGAGCCCAACGTGATGAGCCGCCCGCCCCGCTCCCGCGACGAGCCGCTCCTGGACCGCTTCGTGCTGTTCCGGAGCGTCGTGGTGGCGGTGGTGATGACGGCAGGCGCGCTCCTCCTCTTCACGTGGGAGCATCGCGCCCAGTCGGCCATGGGCACCGCGCCGGAACTCGTGCTGCGGGAAGCCCAGACCATGGCGGTCACCACGGTCGTCCTTTTCCAGATCTTCTATCTGCTCAACTGCCGATCCCTCACGGATTCGCTCCTGGAGATCGGGCTGTTCAGCAACCCAGCGGTGTACGGGGGCATCGCGGTGACCCTCATCCTCCAGGGCGCCTTCATCTACGCACCCTGGATGAACACTCTCTTCGGAACCGCGCCCCTGGGCTTCATCGACCTGGGTGAGTCCATCCTCATGGCGATGGTGGTGCTTCCGGTCATCACCGTGGAGAAGCGGTGGCGGAGGGCCCGGCGGGCGGACCGGACATCCACGCGAGGGTGAACGCTGGAGGGGGTCAGCGCGGGTCCACGTTGGCATATACGGTGCTGCTGCCCCGCCGGTCGAAGGCGAGCACCTGGTAGGGCCCGGCGCCTGGACCCTCCATTCCCGGGGAGCCCACGGGCATCCCGGGCACGGCCAGCCCCGCCACCTCCGGCCGCTCGGCGAGGAGGCGCCTGATCTGATCCGCGGGGACGTGCCCCTCGACCACGTAGCCCTCCACCAACGCCGTGTGGCAAGAGGCGTGAGAGGCCGGGACGCCGGCATCGCGCTTGATGGACATGAGGTCCACCACGTCGCGGGCGTCCACCGTGAACCCGGCGGAGCGGAGGTGGTCGACCCACCCGTTGCAGCACCCGCACGACTCGGTCTTGTAGACGAGGATCGTGGAGAGCGGCGCCATGGACGGCGAGGCTGTGGGGGACGCCGGCCCGGGCGACGCGCCGGACCGGGCGTCCACCGACGTTTCCGCGGAAACGTCGCGTGCCTTTCCGGGGGTGCGGGTGTCCGCCCCACCGCATGCGATGGCGGCGAGGAGGAGGGCCACGGCGAGGGCGGCGCGGGTCATCGGTGCCTCGGGCCTGGGGTCGGGAGAGAGGTGCGCCCCGGGGGCGGCCGCGAGCGCCCGGGGCAGCCGGGCAGGACGGGCCGGGGGTGTTTCCCCCCGGGGGGCACGCAGGAAGAGTGGGACAGGAGGGATGAACCCTGGGTGAACCCAACATGAAGATCCCTTCATGGAACCGCCCTGGCCCCGGGGTCGTGGGGGCAGCCGGGGACGCTATCTTGTCCGGACGCGGACGACTACAGGAGTGCTCATGCGGATCCTCGTGGTGGAGGACGACAAGAAGGTCGCCAGCTTCCTGGAGAAGGGACTCCGGGAGGAGGGCTACTCGGTGGACGTGGCCCACGACGGCCCGGCGGGGCTCATGCGCGCCCACGTCTACGACTACGACCTCCTCATCCTGGACGTGATGCTCCCGGGCATGACGGGGCTCGAGATCATCCGAGACCTGCGCGCGCGGGAGAAGACGGTGCCCGCCCTCATGCTCACCGCCCGCGATGCGCGGGAGGACGTGGTGTTGGGCCTGGACGCGGGCGCCGACGACTATCTGGCCAAGCCCTTCGGCTTCGACGAGCTGCTCGCGCGCATCCGGGCGCTCCTGCGCCGTGGGGGCGCCGCGCGCATGGACCGCCTCCTCTACGACGACGTGGAGCTGGACCGTGCCAAGCACGCCGCGTTCCGCGCAGGGAAGCGGCTGGACCTCACGCCCAAGGAGTTCCAGCTCCTGGACTACTTCCTGGTGAACCGGGAGCGGGTGGTGCGCCGCACCGAGCTCCTGGAGAAGGTGTGGGACCTGAGCTTCGACCCCATGAGCAACGTGGTGGACGTGCACGTGGGGCACCTGCGGAGGAAGCTCCGCGACGCCGGCGGCGACCCGCTCCTCCACACGGTGCGGGGGGTGGGCTACGTCTTCAGGAAGGGTGGTCCGGCGTGAGGCCTGAGCTCCTCACGTGCACCTGAGCGCCCTCACCGGCTCGATGGTGGTGGCGCGCCGCGCCGGCAGGTAGCTGGCCACGGCCACCACCGCCAACAGGAGCGCGGTGATGAAGGCCGCGGTGGCTACGAGCGACACCCGGAGCATCACGAGCTGGTCGCGTAGCACCAGCGCGCCCACGGCCGAGACGGAGAGCCCTCCGATGGGTCACCGAGTAGGCCACCATGCCGTAGAGGCCCAGGACCGCCAACCCCAGCGCGAGGCCGCCCAGGACTCCCAGGATCGCGGCGATGGTGCGGCTCTCCTGGAGCCACGCGTCCAGGAGCGCTCCGCCCGTGAGATAGGAGGTGCTGGGAACCTCGGGGTCGAGCCGTCGGAGCGTCTCGCGCACGAGGGGGACCAGCGTGCCGGGGTCCTGCGAGGCCCTCACCACCAGGAGGATGGAGGGAGTCGGCACCTGGGCATGGGCCAGGTAGACGGTCCGCTGCGGCGGATCGCCATAGAACGTGGCCCCGAAGTCCCGCACCACGCCGACCACGGTGAACGGAGCCCCCTGGCTCCATTCCGGTCCGAGACGCCTGGAGTGGAGGGTGTCCGGGGTGAGCAGTCGGCCCAACGGCTCGACGTCGGGCCAGAACCTCCGGACCAGCGCCTCGTTGACCAGGGCGACCCGGGGGGCGGCGGCGCCGTCGTCGGGGCTCAGCTCCCGACCGGCGACGAGGTGCGCCCCGAGGGCCCGGAAGAAGCCGGAGGTGACCACCTTGTAGCCGGAGATCCCCCGCTCAGCGGCCTCGGCGCTCTCGTGTGCCTCCAGGACCAGGGGGCCGAGCTGCGTTCGGCTCCCCGCTCCGATGGGCACGTCCAAACCGGCACCCACGGCTTCGACACCGGGGATGCGGGCCAGGGCCTCCTCGGCCTGCCGGATGAACTCCGACTGCTGTGCCCCGTCCGGATAGCGGAAGGGAGGCAAGTCCACCCGCACGGTGAGGAGGGGCCCGGTGTCCAGGCCGAAGTCCACCGTCTCCAGGGCGCGCACGTGCTGGAACGCCACCACGCACGTGAGCACCAGGGGAACCGTGAGGACGATCTGGGCCACGAGAATGCCTGCGCGGAAGCGCTTCCTCGCCCTGCCGCCGGACGCGGCCGCCCCGAGCTGCCGGAGCCCGTCCCCCACCGACACCCGCGAGGCGAGCAGGGCGGGGGTCAGCCCGAAGGCCAGGGCCGCGGCGGTGGACACGCTCAGCGTGAAGAGGAGGAGGGCGGGGTCGAGCCCCACCTCGTCCGGGAGGAACGGCATGGTCGGGATGCCGGCCAGCATCAGTCGGACCCCCCATGCCCCCAGGACGATGCCCCCGGCTCCTCCCAGGAAGGCCAGGAGGAGGCTCTCCATGAGGAGCCGGCGCACGATCTGCCACCGGCTGGCACCCACGGCCAGGCGCACGGCCACCTCTCCGTGGCGGGCGGCCCCCCGCGCCAGGAGAAGGTTGGCCAGGTTCACGCACGCGATGAGGAGGAGGGCGAACACGGCGGCGATCAGAAGGCCCACGCCGAGCCGGTCCTGCTGGGAGTAGAAGTAGTTCCTGAACGGCTCCAGGGTCGCACCGACGTGCCCCCTGGCCTCCGGGTCCGCCTGTAGGCGGGTCGTCAGCACCTCCATCTGTGCCCGTGCCTGATCCATCGTGACGCCGTCGGCGAGGCGCGCGATCACGGCGTAGGTCCGGTCTTCCCAGGATCCGCCCCCGCCCGTCGATTCGGGAGGCAGCGGAGTGAAGACGCCCGCCTCCCACCACATGTCGAACCGTACCTTCTCCGGCAGCACGCCGATGACAGTGTAGGTGACGTCGTCGAGCTTCAGCGAACGTCCCACCACGTCGCCGGCGCCGCCGAAGCACTCCTGCCACGTCTGCCAGGTGAGCACGGCCACCGGATCGGCGCCCGCCCTGGAATCGGCGTCGCCGGGAAGCCGTCCCAACTCGGGGGACAGGCCCAGCATGGGGAAGAGGTGGGGCGACACCCGCACCTCGCGGGTGCGCACGGGCTCCTCCCCTCCGCCGAGATACCGTACCCCGGAGCTGTAGAAGCCCAACTCCTGGAAGGCGGTCGCCTGGCTCCGCCACACCTCGAGCTCACGTCCGGAGACGCCGACCCGCCTCAACCCCGGCGCCCGGCTCCAGAGGAAGACCAGCTCATCCGGGTCGTCGAACCGCTCGGCGATCCGCGCCATGCCGGCGTGCATCGAGTACATGGCGTTGGTGGCGCCGACGCCCAGCGCCAGCATGACCACGGCTCCCAGCGTGAACGCGGGGCTCCGCACCAGCGACCGCGCCGCGAAGCGCACGTCCTCGCGGACGCCCCGGGTGAGGCCGAGGCTCCGCTAGTTCACGGCCCGCTCGGCCAGGCCCGCCCAGGCCAGGTTCCCAAGCGCGCGAATCAGGCCGCGACGCTCGCCCGATTCCCTCCTCGACTCCAGGCGGTCGAAGAAGGTCTCCTCCATCTCCGGGCGCGTGATGCCGGGCACGTCGTCGGGAAAGAGCCGGAGGACGAGCCGGACCACCCGGCCGAGAACCCCGCCGCGGCCGCTCACGACCCACCCCCGGGAGAGCCGGCCAGGAGGGCCCGCTCCCTCGCGGCGGCCACCTGGGCCTCCAGGCGCCGGGCCTCGGCCGCCGCCACCAGCCGGCCGAGCCGTGTGATGGAGAAGTAGCGTCGCCGCCCATCGTCCTCGTCTCCTTCCGCCGGGCGCCGGTCCGACGGTTGCACCAGCCCCGCCGTGGTCAGCCGGCGCAGCGCCCGGTAGAGGGTCCCGGTCTCGAAGCTCAGGTCCCCACCCCAGCGGGACTCGGCCTCCTTGATGATGCCCCAGCCGTGGCTGTCCCCGGCGGAGAGCACGAGGAGGACCTCGAACTCCACCGGGCTCAGGGGAATGAAGGAATGGGGATCGGCCGCGGGTGTCATGGACCTCGTCTCCATCGGATGCCCGGTGCTCCGGTTGTTAGCAACTGTGTTGAATTCGGAGCTGGTCGAGGGGGATCGACGGATCCCACTCCGCTCCGTCTCTGATCATGGCGTTGAGGATGGTGAGCAGCTTCCTCATGCACGCGACCTGAGCGACCTTGGCCGGCTTCCCTTTCGCTCTGAGTCGGTCGTGGAATACTCGAATGACTGGGTTCCATTTGGCGGCGCTCCAAACGCTCATGTAGAGCGCCGCACGAACGGGCGCCCGACCACCCCAGGTCACGCGCTTGCCGCGAAACTTGCCGCTGTCGCGTGCGATGGGTGCGACACCTGCGAGAGCCGCGATCTGCTTGTGGGATAGACGGCCGAGTTCAGGAAGCGCAGCCAGGAGAGTCCGGGAGAGGTTCGGCCCAACACCGGGCACGGTCTGAAGGAGGTCCTGCCTGGCGGCCCACACAGGACTCCTACGGATCATGGAGTCGAGGTCCTGGTCCACGTCAGAGAGTTGGCGCTCCAGCCAACGGATATGCTTCTGGATGCCCTTCTGAACCGGCTTGAGCGCGAACCCAAGGCGGTTCTTCTCGGCGGTCGTCATCTCGATAATCTGGCGTCTACGGGCCAGAATCGCCTCAAGAGCACGGGTTGCCTCGGAGGGCAGTTCCCTGACCTCAGGCCGCACCCGGGCGGCGAAGAAGGCCAGGCCGCGAGCATCGATCGTATCGGTCTTCGCGAGTTGGCCCGTGCTCTTCGCGAAGTCTCGAGTCTGACGCGGATTGGCGATCACGACAGGGATCGAGGACGCAGCCAGTGCGGCCGCAGCGGGAAACTCAAAGCCGCCCGTGGCTTCGAGGACGACCAGCGTCGGAGCGAACGGCGCGAGCTGATCCACCAGTGCTTGGATGCCCGCATCATCGTTGGCGAAGCGCCAGACTTCGTCCTCGCCATGACGGGCGACATCCAAGTGCTCCTTTCCCACGTCGATCCCCACGTAGACTGATTGCTCAGCCATCAGAACCTCCCCGCTCGAGGGGGCGATCGCGTTCTCTCAGCCTTGCACGATGCGGGCTCATTGACCCAGGTAACTGTTCGAGATCTTGCGACCGCAGAAAGGGTGCGGCGCCCTGGCTAACAAACGGTCTTCAGAGACCTTAAGCGCAACGGGCTGCCACCCCCTATTCCGATAACGAATCTGTCGATTCTCCGACATACAAGGTGCGTCGCGCACCTAGAGCGAAATACGAAGCCCTGAAAGGCGGGGTTTCACCCGAGGCGCATCGACTTGAGCGACCGGTCGATCTCGTCGATCTTCGCCTTGATGCCCCGGTGCGGGGCCGTATCCCACATCATGCGCACCCGCGCGAGCCCCTGTTCGAGCGCTCGAAGGAAGATGACTGACATGGTGGACGTGCACGTGGGCCATCCGAGGCGGAAGCGCCGCGCGTGGGCGTGAACCGGTCGTTCCGCTTCCAGCTCGCCGTGCGGGCCGCGGCGGTGATGGGGCTCGGGCTCGTGGGCATCGGCGCGGTGACGCTCTGGGCACTCCGCTCGGCCCTGGACCGGGAGATCGATGCCTCCATCATGACCGTGGCCTCGGTGCAGGCCGCCTCCCTCACCGACGCGCCCTCCGGGGAGATGCGCTTCCACGAGTGGGAGTTGACGCCCGACGAGGCCGCCTCGCTTCGCGATCTGGTGCGCTACGCCCAGGTGTGGCAGGCCGACGGCGTGAGCCTTCTGCGGAGCCGCTACATGACCACCGATCTCCCCCTGGACCGGGAGCGGCTGGCCCGTGCCGGTGACGGCGAGCTGGTGTGGACGGAGGTGGTGTGGGATGGGGAGCCCATGCGGACGCTCTACTATCCCCTGGAGCGCCACGGCCCCCTGCACCAGCGCCACGTGCTCCAGGTGGCGGCTTCGCTGTCGTCGCGCAACGACATGCTGGCTCGGGTGGCCCTCTTCCTCGGGCTTCTCACGACGCTCGTGGCGGGCGGCACCTTCGTGGGCTCCTCCTGGCTGGCGGGGCGGGCCATGCGCCCGGTGCACGAGGTCATCGACCAGGCCGAGGCCATCGGCGGAGGGTCGCTGGACCGGCGCATCCACGCGTACGCCGACCACCAGGAGTACCGGCGTCTGGTGGAAGTGCTGAACACCATGCTCGGGCGCATCCAGGGGGCCTTCGACGCCCAGCGGCGCTTCACCGCCGACGCCAGCCACGAGCTCCGCTCGCCGCTCACGGCCATGCGTGGGGAGCTGGAGCTGGCGCTGAGGCGCGAGCGCGCGCCGGAGGAGTACCGACGGGTGCTGGCCAGCACGCTCGAAGAGGTGGTGCGCCTCTCGCGCATCGGCGAGGACCTGCTGGTCCTGGCCCGTTCAGATTCCGGCGCCCTGGAGCCGCGCCTCGAGTCGTGCGACGTGGCGGCGGTGGTGGCCCGGGTCGTGGAGCGGCTTCAGGGAAGCGCCGCCGGCGCCGGCGTCCGGGTCGTGAGCCCCCCCGCCGAGGGCGTGTGGGCGGTGGCCGACCCCGGGCTGCTGGGACAGGTGGCATGGAACCTCCTGGAGAACGCGCTCAAGTTCACGCCCGCCGGGGGTACGGTGGAGATCGGGGTCTCCGCCGGCGCCGAGGGCGTGAGGTTGGAGGTGGCCGACACGGGCCCCGGGTTCCGTGATCCGGAGGAGGCGTTCCGGCGCTTCTACCGTGAGGACCCGGCGCGCACCCACGCCGCGCCCGCCGGCGGGACGGGGCTCGGCCTGGCCATCGTGCGGGCCGTGGCCGAGGCGCACGGCGGCACGGCGCGGGCCCAGAACCGCCCCGAGGGGGGGGCGCAGGTGATCGTGGAGCTGCCAGGGCAGGGGTGAACTCAGGCTTCCACGCCCTGGCTCCTCCACGCCTGCCCGGTATGTTGCACGGAAGCGCCGCCGGGGATGCGGGGGGCGCTGGGTCCATGATCCGCCATGGGAGGGAGAGGGAGATGCGAGCCACGAAGAAGATCGTCCGGCACGGGTTCCTTTTGGGTCTGGCCCTGTGCGCCTCCGTTGCCGGGCGGCAGACGGCGTGGGGGCAGATGGCCGGCACCCGCTTCCCGGAGGAGACGTGGATGCGCTACGTGGACGTCCGGGAGGCCGGCTTCGATCCCGTCGAGCTCGAGGCGGCTCGGGCCACCTGGCAGGGGATGCCGTCCTCCGCCCTCCTGGTCATCGCCGACGGAGCGGTGGTGGCGGCCTGGGGGGACGTGGGCCGTCGCTTCATGTGCCACTCGGTGCGGAAGAGCTTCCTCTCGGGGCTCTACGGGATCTACTGGGACCGGGGACAGATCGAGCTGAACAAGACGCTGGCTGACCTGGGCATCGACGACGACCCCGATCCTCTCCTGGAGACCGAGAAGCAGGCCCGCATCCTGGATCTCCTGAAGGCCCGGTCCGGCATCTTCCACCCGGCGGCCTATGCGGGGCGCACCGACTCCCGGCCCCGGGGAAGCGAAAAACCGGGGCGCTACTTCGCGTACAACAACTGGGACTTCAACACCACCGCCGCCATCCTGAAGCAGGAGACGGGGGCGGACGTGTTTCAGGCCTTCGACGAGCACTTCGCTCGGCCCCTGGAGATGGAGGATTGGCGCCTCTCCGACGGGTACTACCATTACGAGCGGGACAAGTCGAAGTACCCGGCCTACCCCTTCCGCATGTCGGCCCGGGACGCGGCCCGTTTCGGGCTCCTCTACGCCCGGGAAGGGATGTGGCAGGAGGAGCGCATCCTCTCGGAGCACTGGGTGCGCCGCAGCTCCGTCATGTACTCCATCGACACCGACGTCATGGGGTACGGCCTCTACTGGTGGATCCTCAGGGAGCCCCGCTTCGCCAGGTACGGGGCCTTCGCCGCCCTGGGGGTCGGGAACCAGATGATCGCGGTGTTCCCCGAGGCCGACCTGGTCATCGTGAACCGGGCCAACACCTACCAGGGCGAGAGCACCCCCATGCCGGCGCTGCTGGATCTCCTCGACCAGGTCCTGCGAGCCCGCACCGGCACCGGAGCGCCGCATCCCGCCCTGGCGCCCCTGGAGGTGGAGGCGGACCCCCTCGCCACCACCTTGCCGAGGGAGCGCCTGGAGGAGTTCGCGGGGGAGTGGCCCTACCCGCCGGCATCTCTCGGACTGCCCGCCGAGACCACGCTGCGCATCACGCCGGGGGAAGGGTACCTCTCGGTGTATTCGCCGGTGGAGGGGACCTTCCGGCTCTACCTCCAGGAGGACGGCTCGCTCCACCAGGAGGACAGCCTCCAGCGGTACCTCCCGGTGCGGGACCAGGCAGGGAAGCTCCAGGGGATCGCCGAGGAGGCGGACCTGTCCCGGGCAGAGGGGAGGGCGGAGAGGTCGGAGCAGTCGCCCGCGCGCTGAGGGGGCGAGGGACGGGACGGCGGGGATGCGCGGGCGTCACGGCCAGGGAGTCGTCGCGGTCACGCTGCCCGGGGCGCGGCGTGGGCGCAGTCCCGGCGGCGGCTTCCTGGCGGTATCCCGCGCCCCCCTGCAACTTTTCCCCTCGCGATGCCGTCATATTGATATGAGTGACATCAATGCGACGGCACCGAGGACCCCATGGCGGATCCAACTCCCCACCCGGCCGACTTCCTCCCACTGCACCCCCTGGAGCTCCGCATCCTCCTGACGCTTCTGAACGGGCCCGCCCACGGGTACCGCATCGTCAAGGAGATCGAGGAGCGTGAAAGGACGCTCACCGCCATCTATCCCGGCAACCTGTATCGGCGCATCCGCGACCTCCTGTCCAAGGGCCTCGTGGAGGACGCGGATCCTCCGGCGGACGGGGACACGGACCCACGGCGCCGGTACTTCCGGCCCACGGCCCTGGGGGAGGCGGTAGTCCGCGCGGAGGCCCACCGGCTGCAGGGGCTGGTCCGGGAGGCCAGGGCCGCAGGCGTGCTCTCGCGGGGTTGAGGAGGGGATCATGGCAAGCGCACGCGCCCACACGCCTGTGTTCATCCGAGCGCTTCTGCGCCTGCTCCCCCGGGGCTTCCGGGAGGAGTTCGGGGAGGAGATGGTCCAGGACATCACCCTCCGGCTCGGCGAAGCCGGGGGGCTGTGGTCGAGGATGCGGGTCCGAGCTCGGGCCGTCCTGGACATGGCGCTGACCGGGCTGGCGGAGCGGCGACGGCATCGGCCAGCCCATAGGAGCCCCGGCGGCTCCGTTCCCTCCGGCCAGGGTCCCGACGCGCTCGTCTCTCTCGCGCGGGACCTCCGCCACGCGGGCCGTGGCCTCCGCAAGGACCCGGTCTTCGCCCTGGTGGCCATCGTCACCCTGGCCCTGGGGATCGGGGGCGCGACCCTCTCGTTCAGCCTGGTGAACGGCGTCCTCCTGCGCTCCCTACCCTTTCCGCGGGACCACGAGCTGGCGACGCTGCGGGAGCGGCAGGCCGACGGCCGGGAGGAGCACCTCTCCTTCCCCAACTTCGACGACTGGCGGAGCCAATCCCGCGCCTTCCAGGGCATCGCCGCCCTCCGCTTCCCGTCGGACCAGACCTTCCTGGTGGGTGGGGACCCCTTCCGGGGAACCCTGGTTCCCGTGTCGCGGGAGTTCTTCCGGGTCCTCGGGGTGGATCCGTGGCTGGGCCGCGCCATCCTCCCGGAGGAGAACCGGCCCGGCGGCAGGCAGGTCGCTGTGGTGGGGTACGAGTTCTGGGCCGGCGCCCTGGGCTCCCGGACGGACCTGGCGGCCCTGAGCATCACCGTCGGAACCCAACCCTACGCCGTCGTGGGCGTCATGGCGCCGGGGTTCAGGGTCCTGGAGGCCGCGGACGTCTACGTGCCTCTCGAGCTGGACCCCTTCCAGGTCCGGAGCTCGTTGAACTACCGGGCCATCGGGCGCCTGGCGCCCGGCGTGACCCTGGCCCAGGCCCAGGTCGAGATGGACGGCATCGCCCGGCGCATCCGGGAAGCCTATCCCGACGACACCCGCACCGAGTCCGTGGCGCTCCGCCCCCTCCGGGACGTGCTCCTGGGAGAGACCGAGCGCCCGCTCTGGGTCCTGCTGGGGGCCTCCACGCTCCTCCTCCTCCTGGCCTGCACCAACGTGGCGAGCACGCTCCTGGCCAGGGGCACCCACCGCCGGAGGGAGATGGCCGTCCGCACCGCCCTGGGCGCCGGGAGGGCAGACCTGGTGCGCCTCGTGCTCTCCGAGAGCTTCCTTCTGGCATCGGCGGCGGGAGGGTCGGGTGTGGTGTTGGCCCACCTCACCCTGGGGGTCCTCCGTTCACGGGGTAGCGACCTGATCCCCCGCCTGGGATCCGTCGCCCTGGATCCCCCGGCCCTGCTCTTCGCCCTGGGGGCCACCCTGTTCACCGTGGTCCTGTTCGGCCTCCTTCCGGCGCTGCGGGCGTCGTCCATGGGGGACGAGCTCCGCGCCGGGGAGCGGGGAAGCTCCCGGGGCATCCGGACCTTCGGATGGAACGTCCTCGTGGGCGGGCAGGCCGCCCTGGCGGTGGTCCTGGTGGTGGCTTCGGGCCTCCTGCTCCGGAGCCTGGCGGAGATCGTCTCCGCCGACACCCACTTCACCGCGGACGGCGTCCTGGTGGTGGAGATGGACTTCAGCGCCACCCACTTCGCATCGGCCCAGGAGCGGGGTGTGCTCCTCGGCGAGATCAAGGAGGCCTTCGTCGCCCTCCCGGGCGTGGACGGCGTGGGATTGGTGAGCTACCTGCCGGACCAGGGCACCATGATGACGGGAGCCGTGTTCATCCCCCCCATGCCCGCCCAGGGTCTCCCCGATCCTCTGGCCCTGAACGTCGGGTGGAGGGTGGTGGACGAGGACTACTTCCAGGTCATGGGCATCCCCCTCGTGGAGGGCCGGCCCTTCTCACGCGCCGACGGAGGCGACGCTCCCCCGGTCATCGTCCTCAATGAGCCGGTGGCCCGGACCCTGTTCGGAGATCAGCAGGCCGTGGGCCGGAGGGTGCGGTTCGATCCCTTCTGGAGAGACGTGGATCCGGAGGTGGTGGGCGTGGCGGCCGAAGCCCGGGACTGGCGCACGGCGCCGGGGGAGCAGCCTGAAGGTTACGTGTACTGGCCGCAGCGCCTGGGCTACACCCGTGACATGGTTGCCGTGATCCGGACCCGGGGTAATCCCGCGGAGCTGGTCGCGCCGGTCCGGGAGCGGCTTCGGGCCCTGGCCCCCACCGTTCCCGGCACCATCCAGACCCTCGAGGCCCGGCTGGCGGCGAGCTTCCAGGACCGGAGCTTCACGCTGGGAGTCCTGGGAGCCTTCGCCCTCCTCTCCCTCCTCCTGGCTGCGGTGGGCATCTACGGCGTGGTGAGCTACACCGTGTCGGCCCGGAGCCGGGAGGTCGGGATCCGCCTTGCCCTGGGAGCCGGGACGCGCTCGCTCCGCTGGAGGCTCTTCTCGAGATCCGCCATGACGGTGGCGGCGGGCGCGGCGATGGGCGTGCTCGCCTCCCTGGCCCTGGGGGAGCTGATGCGGAGCGTCCTATTCCAGGTGAGCCCCCGTGACCCCGTGGCCCTGGCCTCGGCGCCCGTGGTGCTTCTGGTGGCGGCGGCGGTGGCCATCTGGATCCCGGTGATCCGCCACACGAGGGTGGACCCCGCGGTGACCATGCGGGCGGAGTGACCCGGGAAGCCGCCGCCCCGAGGTGTCGGCGGCCTCCTTACTCGCCGCGCAGCACCGTCATGGGATCCAGCGCCGCCGCGCGTCTGGCGGGGAACCAGTTCGCCCCCACCGCCACCGCTGCGAGGAGCAGGCACACGCCGACGTAGACCAGCGGCTCCGTGGCCTCCACCTGGGAGAGGATGCGCGAGACCAGCCCGGCCATGGCCAGCGCCGCAGCCAGCCCTACGACCACGCCGGCCCCCACCACCGCCATGCCCTGGCGGACCACCTGGCCGCGCACCTGCGCGGCGCGCGCGCCCAGCGCCATGCGCACGCCGATCTCCCGGGTGCGCTGGGCCACCGAATAGGAGATGACGCCGTACAGCCCGGCGACGGCCAGGAGGAGTGCGACGCCCGAGAAGGCGGCGATGAGCCAGGAGGTGGCGCGCCGCGTCCAGAGCGACTCGTCGAGGATCGCCTGCATGGTGCGCTCGGAGAACAGGGGCATCTCCGGATCGAGCTCGGCGGTGACCGCGCGCGCCGACGGTATCGGTGAGACGGCGCCCGGGGCGGTGCGGAGCGCGACGTAGAAGACCGAGACGGGGACCTGCCGGATGGGCTGGTACACGCCGGGCCGCATGGGCTCGTCGAGCCCGTAGTGCTTCACGTCGCGCGCCACGCCCACCACGGTGAGCCACGGGTTTCCCCCGCCGCCATGGATCCGCCGTCCGATGGGGTCGCGCCCGTCGGCCATGTGCGTGCGCACGAAGGTCTCGTTGACGATGGCCACCTGCGCGCTGTCCTCGCGCCCGTCGAAGTCGTCGAAGGCGCGGCCCTGCAGGATGTGCACGTCCATGGCGCCGAAGTACCCGGGCGTCACGCTGCGCATGAGCACCACGGGATTGGACTCGCCCTCGGCACGCTCGGGCGCGTCCTCCACGGTGAAGAACCACCCCCAGTGCCCGGAGAGGGGGAGGTTGTTGGAGACGGTGGCGCCCTCGACGCCCGGGATGGCGCGCAAGCGCTCCAGATAGGCGTCGACGAACGCGAGGCGGGCGGCGCTGTCCGGGTAGCGCGCGGCAGGGAGCCCGACGCGGTACGTCGAGACACCCTGCGTCGCGAAGCCCGGCTCGATGTGGGCGACCCGGTGCGCGTCCAGCACGCTCAGGCCACCCACCACCAGGAGCGCCACCGCCAGCGCGACCTCGCCGGCGACCAGCGTGGAGAGCGCCCGCCTCCGGCGTGCCGAGACCGTCGCACGAGCGCTCCCCGTGAGCGTGGGCGACGTCCGTCGCGCCGCGTGGAGAGCGGGGCCCAGCCCGAAGAGGACCGTACAGCCTGCCGTGACGGCCAGCGTGAACGCCAGGAAGCGGGCGTCCAGGTCGAAGCGGACCCACGCCGGGAGCTGTTCGGCCAGACGGCCGACGAGGAAGCCGGAGCCCCGGATGCCCAGCGCCGCGCCCGCCAGCGCGCCGATGAGGGCCAGGAGCGCGCTCTCGGTGAGGAGCTGGCGCACGATGCGCCCGCGCGGCGCGCCCATGGCGAGACGGACGGCGATCTCGTGCTCGCGAGCGAGCGCGCGCGCGAACATGAGCCCGGCGATGTTCGCGCAGGCGATGAGCAGCACGATGGCCACCGCGCCGAACAGGAACGCGGAGCTCATGCGGGCATCGCCCAGGTGGCGCTCGCGCATGGAGTTGACCACCGGCGACGTGATCTCGTTGACGTCCCGCTCCTCGATCATCCCCCTGTGGATGGCCAGCAGGTCCGCGCGCGCCTGCTGGGGCGTGACGCCGTCCCTCAGGCGCCCGATCCCAGCCAGGTACCACCCGTTTGCGGCGTCGGGATCCTCCCGGAGAGGGAGCCAGAGGTCCACGTCGGCGACGAAGTCCGCGGTGCGCGGCAGCACGCCGATGATCTCGCGCGTCCTCCCGTTCAACGACACGGTCCTCCCCACCACCGAGGGGTCGCCGGCGAAGCGCCGCTCCCAAAAGCCGCGCGTGAGGAGGACGACCTGGGGTCCGTCCGGGGTGTCCTCCTCGGGCGTGAAGAAGCGGCCGAGCTCGGGCTCGATGCCGAGCACGTCGTCCAGGTCGTGCGAGGCTTCCACGAGGGACACGTGCTCCGGAGACGTCCCGTCGTAGAAATTGGCGCCGTCGGTGCTGAGCACCGCCATCCCCTCGAAGGTGCGGTTCGACCGTCGCCATGCGACGAAGTCCGGATACGCGATGCCCACGAACTCCAGGTTCCACTCCGGCGCGGTCTCGTCCAGGTCCACGAGCCGCTCGGACTCCTCGAAGGGGAGGGGTCTGAGGAAGAGCCCGTCGAAGACTCGGAAGACCGCCGCGTTCCCCGCGATCCCCACCGCCATGAGAAGCACCACCATGAAGCCGTGCGCAGGCTGGCGCACCACCTGACGCAACGCGAAACGCACGTCCCCCACGAGCGACGACATCTGCTCCCCCACCGTTCGGGCCGGATCCGGCCGTGCCACCTCGCCCAGCGCACGCCACCACTCCGCAGCGGCGGCGCGCAACGTGTCCCATGCCACCGCGAGCCAGAACGCGGCTCCCGGCTCGCCCCTCTCCCGTCTCCAATCCCCCAGCGCGTCGCGGAACAGCCGCTCGAGCTCCTCCCCGTGCTCCCGCCGGTACGCTCCCGGCAGGAGAAGGAGCAGGGCGCGGTAGACGCGGAGATCCCGTTCCACGCTCAGCCCTCCAGCTCCTGGGCCGCGTCCACCCAGCGTGCCAGCGTCGCGGTCTCCTCGCGAAGCCTCTCGCGCCCCGCCGGCGTGATGGCGTAGTACTGGCGGCGCTCGTCCTCAGGCTCACCGGCCGGGGTTGGGACCTGGCGGATGAGCCCCGCTTCCTCGAGGGTTCCCAGCGACCGGTAGAGCATCGCCGGCCAGAGGCGGATCCCCCCTCCGGTCTGATCCAGCACGGCGCGCTGGATCCCGTAGCCGTGGAGGTCCCGGGCAGCCAGGGCCAGGAGGATGTGGAACCACTGGGGCTTCAGCGGGCGGGGCAGCATGGCGTCTCCACGGTCATCTTCGCTATCGGTCGAGATTGATACCACATGATATCATACGGGCGACGTCCTCGTCAAGCCGCACGCGTCCGCACGTATCCATTGCGGGACGGAGCGGGCTCCGGCCATGGTAGGGTTTCCGGGACCGGGAGGGGGAGCATGACCGAGCTGGAGGTGATCGTGGCAGGGTGGGAGCGGCACCGGGCGGTGACGCTCCAGTTCCTGGAGGCGCTGGACGAGGCGGAGCTGGGCTGGAGGCCCACCCCCGAGGCCATGACGTGCGCTCAGCAGCTCCTCCACATCGTGCAGAACGAGGATTTCCACGAGCGGGGGCTCTTCGCCGGCGAGTGGGACCGGGAGCTGCTCCGGTTTCCCAGGCCCATGCCGTCGAAGGAAGCGCTGGGCGCCTGCTTCGCCGAGGTGCGCGCACGCACCACAGCGCGCTTCGCCTCGCTCACGGCCGCAGACCTGGACGCGCCCTGCGACCATCCCAACGCACCCGCCGAGCTCCCGCTGCGCTGGTGGCTCACCTTCCTCCTGGAGCACGAGGTCCACCACAAGGGACAGCTCGCCGTGTACTTCCGGCTCATGGAGAAGGTGGCGCCCTTCTTCGCCATGGCCTCGCCCCCGGGGCACCGGCCGGACATCCAGGCGCGGCAGGACATGGGAGGGGTGTAGTCGGTGAGGTGCAGGGGAGTCGAGGTGGCGGGAGTCCGGCCGGCGCGCCGTGCCTGCCCTCGCGATCCCCGCTCCCGCCATCAGCGCCGGGCCCGCACCTCTGTCAGCGCCGCGTCCAGGAGGCGCGGGTAGTAGTCGGCCACGCCTTCGGCGGTGAGGGGGATCCACACGTCCACCGCGGCGGGGTTCCCCTCCAGGATCTCCCCGTTGGGCCGCAGCGTGTGGCCGATGTCGTACATGAAGCCCACCACGGGCTGGTCCGTGCCGGGGAAGGTGAGCACCTCCTCCCACTCCCAGGTGTTGGAGTACCCGCCGGCGGGCATCCCCACGATGGCGCCCAGGGCGTTGTCCTTCACGATGGCGTTGAACTGGTCCAGGTGGGACCCGCCCGAGGGGCCGCTGATGACCGCGAACCCGCCCCGGAAGCGCACGCCGGCGGGCTGGAGCACGCCGTCGGAATCCTTGGGGGCATGGGCCAGCTTGAACGGCACGGCCGCGGTGTAGTCGTCGCCCCGCTCCAGAGCGGCCAGCACGTCGTTCTCCAGCCAGTCCATGAGCCAGCTCCCGTCGTCCACCGTCTCGGCCACGCCACCGTCGTTGATGTTCCGCTCGGCGAAGTCGGCACGCTTGTCCTCCACGAAGGGGAGCGTGACGTCGCTCAGGCGGAGGTTGCCGAAGGTGGTGTGGAAGGGACGGGGCTGGAGGCGCTGCAGCGCGTACGCGCCCAGGGAGCCGCCCCCGCTCCGTGTCACGTCCACGATGACGTGCCGGTCCAGGAGCTTCTCCCGCTCGGCGAAGGCCATGAGCGTGTCCATGTCGGCCACCAGCGTCTCGCGGAACCCCGTCCAAACCAGCACCAGGCAGTCCGGCGCGCCGTCCACGGCGAGCAGGTCGTACGTCACCGTCTCGAAGAGCGTGCGGGCACCGGGGTAGCGGGGCTCGGAGATGCCGCGCCAGGCCAGCCCGTCCGGGGGGAGGAAGGGGAGGGTCACGGTGAGGAGCTCGCCCTCCCGGGGTCCCGAAACCTCCAGGCGGAGGGAGTCGGGGCGGAGCGCGGGGGGTAGCGCCGCCGACGCACTCGGGAGGGCCTCGGCGGCTTTCCACCGCAGGCCCGCCACCGAGGAATGGCGGATCCACGGGCGGATCGCCGCCTCCCACTCGGCGACGGGCATCCCGTTCACCGAGACGAGGCGCGCTCCCGGCTCGGGCACGGCCACTCCTTCCACCGCGGCCACGTCGCCGACGAAGTACCCACCGGCCTCGCCGTAGTCGGGGAAGACCCTCACCGGCGCGTGCAGAGGAGCGGGGGCTTCCGGCCCGCCCCACACGTCCACCCCCGACGAGTCGGGAAGCTGCAGCCCGCCGCTCACGAGGGCCACGTCCAGATGGCGGTCGCGGCGGGCGTGGCTGAGCTTCGCCAGGGCGTAGAAGAGAGCCTCCTCGGTATCGGCCCCCACCACCTCCTCACGGAGGGCGCCCATCTCGGCCAGGGGGTCGTACGCCATGGCCTGGTTCTTGACCGGCGAGAACGCCTCCCGGCGCTGGGACCGGGCGAGGATGGTGTCGAAGAGGGCGGCGCGCAGCTCGGGCGTGCCTGCGGGACCGTTGGCGTCGGGGGCCGCGCAGGCGGCCGGGATCAGGGCCACCGCGAGGGCGGCCGCGGCGGTGCGGCGAAGGGATGTGCACATGATGCGTAATCTGCGGGCCGCCCCGCCGGCAGCAAGTGTGGCTCGCGGCCCTGTCCGGTGCCTCCGAAGAGGAGTACCCTTCCGGGCATGCACGCTCTCGCAACCCTCATCTCGACGCCCATGCCTACCAAGAAGAGAGCCCGCGACATCGAGCGCAGCTACACCGCCAAGCAGTTCGTCTCCAAGCTCCGCCGCCTGGCCGACTGCATCGAAAACGACAAGCGCTTCGCCATCCAGGTCGGCGGCGAGCGCATCTACGTCCCGTCCCACGCCGTGATCTCAGTGGAGCATGAGCGGGAGGGGAAGGCCGAGGAGGTGGAGTTCCAGATCCGGTGGACGAACAAGTAGCGGTGGAGTCCGCATCTCCAATGTCCTCACGGAGATCTGTGCCGGCATCGCGTTCTCCACGACGTCCATGGCGGTGGTCTGCGCGGCGATGCGGGAGACCGGGTTCAACAAGACCGAGTTGGGCAAGGGCATCCTCGGCGCGTGCTTCGTGACGGATCTCGACACCGTCCCCACCCCGGGGCTCATGTTCGCCCCGTTCACGCGGACGACCGCCGTCCTTGCGGCCAACTGCGCCGGGGCCTTGGTCCCGGCGCTCGTCGCGCCGCCGCTGGCGTTCGTGCCCCACCACCTCCTGACCCCAGAGGTGGAGGCCGAGCTAGCAACCGAGGCGGCGGCGGTGGCGCTGCGGAGACAAACGGACGAGGCCGAGCTACTCGAGGAAGGATGATGAAGACGGCTGAGCGCACGTCCGGAGGGTTCCATCATGGCTGACCGATCGCACCGGGGCCCGCACGGCCCCGCGCGCGCAGCAGGCGCGCCGCAGGGTGCATGCGTGTTCTGCGACATCCTGGCAGGGCGGGCGCCGGGATTCATCGTGGACCAGAACGACCTCGCGGTGGCGCTTCTGGACATCCAGCCGCTGGCGCGCGGGCACTGCCTGGTGATTCCGCGGCGGCACGTGCCCTGGTGGCACGACATGTCTCCCGAGGAGACGTGCGCCGTGTTCGACCTGGCCCGGCAGACCTCCGGGCGGATCATGGCCGCCTTCCAGCCGGAATTCGTGGCGATGTACGTGCGCGGGCGGCGGATCCCGCACACGCATGTCTTCCTTGTGCCCACCAACAAGGGAGAGCCCTTCGATCGTCACTTCAATGCGCTGGAGGGCTTCCAGGAGGCGGCCGAAACGCTGGCCGGCCTTCGGGATCCCCAGGATCTAGGCGCCGTGATGGAGCGGTTGACGAGGCGCTGAAGGCGCATGCGGGAAGTGCGGCACTCCCGGCGTGGCGAGGGTTGCGCCGGCGGGTGGCGCCGGAGGGTGGACGGACCCTGCGGGTGGCCAATCGATGCCCGGGGCCCCAATCTCAACGCCGCCGGCCGGTCGCGGGTCCCTGGGTACAGCCCTCTCCGTGCCCTCCAGACGGTCGGCACCGACAACGCTCATTGGAGAGTCCGTCATGAACGTGGCGTTCTTCCCGCGATCCGGCCCTCGGCGCTGCGGCATCCCCGCGGCCTTGGCCGCCTTCGCCATCCTGATCGCCGCACCGTCAGCGACGGCGCAGCGCGTCCCCATCACCTTCGACGACTACCACGGCTACGACGGCACGGTGGACTACCTCCGCCGGGTGGCCCGGGCCCATTCCGACATCACCGAGCTCCTCGAGATCGGCCGGTCCAACCAGGGCCGGCCCATCTACGTTCTCGTGATTTCGCGGATGGACAACGGGACCACCATCGACCGGTACGTGGAGCTGAGAAATCCCCGGGCCGAGGGGGTGGACAACGTCACCCCCATGAAGTCCTGGGACGGCAAGCCCGGGTTCTGGATCGACGGCGCCACCCACGGCAACGAGTACACCGGCACCGAGGTGTCCCTCTACATCATCGACAAGCTGGTCAGCGGCTACGCCAGCGACCCGGCCATCAAAGCCCTCATCGATGCCAACACCTTCTACGTCTGCCCCATCGTGAACCCCGACGGCGTCTACAACTCCGTGCAGCGGGGGATCAGCCAGCGGCAGAACTCCATGGACGTGGACGACGACGGCGACGGGCAGGTGAACGAGGACGGCCCCGACGACCTGAACGGCGACGGCAAGTTCACCAGCTTCCGCTACCTGGACCCGGAGGGGCGCTGGGTCATGGACCCCCAGGACCCGCGCGTCATGGTCCAGCTCGGGCCCGACGAGAAGACGGATCGCCCCCGCTACTCGGTGGTCCCGGAGGACAAGGACAACGACGGTGACGGCAAGCGTGGGGAGGACTCGGAGCGGGGCATCGACGTGAACCGCAACTACCCCGAGGGATGGGCCGACGACGACCTGGAGCAGCGGGGGAGCGGCTACTATCCCTCCTCGGCGCCCGAGTCCCACGCTATCCTGGAGTTCTTCACCGATCACACCAACATCCTGATGGTGCAGTCGTACCACACGTCGGGGGGTTTCACGTACCGGCCCTTCGCGCGTTGGCCCGACCGGCAGATCCATCCCAAGGACCTGGCCGTCTTCGACAAGGTCATGGGCCAGCGCTACGTCGAGCTTCACCCGGACGAGGAGGACCCGGCTCGCCTCTGGCGGCCCCCCTACCGCGGAGACCGGCCTTACGGCTACGGGATCTTCCTGGACTGGGCCTATGCCCAGTTCGGGGCCTATGCCATGAGCACCGAGCTGTGGAGCTGGAGCCGGGACACCCGGGGCCTCCCGGGCTACAACGCCGGGGATGACCGGGCCGCGTGGGAGCGAGCGCTCCTCGCCCACCAGGAGACGGCCTTCGGCGGCAAGCTCTTCGTCCCGTGGCGCCGATACAACCACCCGGACCTGGGGGAAGGGGAGATCGGTGGCTGGGTCTCCACCCACGTGGGCGGCAACGCGTTGCCGGGCGCTTCGCTGGAGCACGTGGCCGACGTCCACTGGCAGTTCGAGCTGTTCAAGGCCGGGCTCCTGCCCAAGCTGGCCATGACCGAGGCCAAGGCCGAGACCCTGAGCAACAGCGGCGGCACGCGCATCGTCAAGGTCACCGCTACGGTGGCGAACAGCGGGCCCCTGGCCACCCACGTGGCGCGGGGCACGGAGCTGGCCGGCAACAGGCCCGACGCCATCTGGCTCGTCGGCGACCGGGACCGGGTGAAGCTCCTGGAGGGAGGCGCATGGCACAACCTGGGCGTCCTGGAGGGCACCCTGGAGATCCCCGGAATCGAGGGGACCCCGGCCGGCAACACCCGCGAGGTGACCTGGCTCGTGTCCGTGGAGGGGAACCCCTCGCTCAAGGTCGTCCTGACCTCGCAGAAGGGCGGTACCCACGTTCGCGAAGTCCCGGTTCGCTGAGGAGAGAGGAGACGACCATGCGCGCGATCTGCAGATCCAAGCTCCTGCCGGCATGCTTCCTCGCCCTCACGCTCACGGTGGCGGGCGCCGGCACGGCTGCGGCACAGACGAAGCTCCAGCAGAGCCCGGGTGGATACCACGGGGAGCTGGACTTCCCCATCAACTGGAAGCGGTACTACTCGTACGCCGAGTGGACCAAGATCATGCACGACATCCAGGCCAAGTATCCCCAGCTCGCCGACATCGAGAGCATCGGCAAGAGCCGGATGGGCCGGGACCAGTACCTCCTCACCATCACCGCCAAGTCCACCGGGGCCCACGACACCAAGCCCGCGCTGTGGGTGGACGGCGCCATCCACGGGAACGAGGTGAACGGCATCACGTGCTCCCTGTACGTGATCTGGTACCTGCTCACCCGCTACGACTACGACCCGTTCGTCCACGAGCTGGTGGACAACACCACGTTCTACATCCTCCCCGGGTTCAACGTCGACGCCAACGAGTCGTACGTGAGCTTCCCCAACACCGCCAACAACCCGCGGGAGCCGTACCGCCCCGAGGACAACGACGGCGACGGGCTCTACGACGAGGACCAGACGGAGGACGTGGACGGCGACGGCGAGCTGTCAACCATGTACGTGGAGGACCGCCATGGGCCTCTGAAGCTGTCGCCGGACGGCCGCCGGTTCGTGCCCGTGGCCTACGAGCAGGAACCCGTCCAGCGCTTCCGCGTCATCGGGGCCGAAGGGTTCGACAACGACGGCGACGGGCTCATCAACGAGGACGACATCGGCGGCCCGGACCCGAACCGGAACTTCGCCTACGGCTGGACGCTGAGCGCGGGGTGGCCGTACCCCCTGTCCGAGCCCGAAACGCGCAACGTGTGGGAGTTCCAGCGGACGCACCCGAACATCTTCATCACGTTCAACTTCCACAACACGGGGCGCCTGATCATGTTCATGGCCCCCAACGCCGTGCGGTCGGGCACCCAGGCGACGCCCGGCGGCGGGCGGGGCCAGCTTCCGGTGGCGGAGCGCCTGGCGCAGCTCCGCGACGAGAACAAGTACGCCCAGCTCTTCGACCGGCAGGTGGCGCCCGAGTACCAGCACGACCTGGACGTGCAGACCAAGATCGTGACCGCCGGCGCCCGGCTGCTGAAGGACTACCGGCCCACGTTCAGCGGCCTCTCGGGGCAGCACCAGGCCACGCTGTACGGCCACCTGGGCACCTACGCCTACCTCATGGAGCTGTGGGGCCCGCCCATCTTCGCCGACCTCGACGACGACGGCCGGGTGTCCGACGAGGAGCTCATGCTCTGGATCGACATGGAGATGCACGGAGAGGGGTGGATCAACCCCCACAAGGTGAAGCACCCGGACCTGGGCGACATCTGGATCGGGGGCACGCAGAAGAAGCACATGCGGAGGACGCCCCCGTCCCGCTACATAGAGGAGGAGGCCCACAAGATCACCGACTTCGTCCTCTACACCGCCAGCCAGATCCCGAAGGTCGAGATCGACCGCATCCGGGTCACCCGGGAGACGGGGGATCTCTACTGGGTGGACGTGACCGTGAAGAACGACCGCATCTACCCCACCTCGTCGGACCGGGAGGTCGCGCTGGACACGGCGGTGAAGGACAAGCTGCTGTTCCGCTCCGGCGGCGGCGTGCGCATGCTGCCGATCCCCAACCGGGCGCCGCAGGCGAGCCCCAGGGACCCCGGCCCGCGGTTCGCGTCGGTAGGCGACGCCACCCACGAGTTCCGCCTCAAGGGCGAGGACGCCCAGACGTTCCGCTACCTGGTGCAGGGCTCGGAGAGCGGGTGGGTGGAGTTCCAGGTGGAGAGCTTCTCCGGCGGGAAGGCCACGAAGCGCGTCACGCTGAGGGAGGGGATGTAGGACCCGACGAGCCGCGGCCGCCGACGGAGGCGCTGCCACAGGCTGATGCAAGGGGGGCGGGCCGGTCGGCCCGCCCCCCTTCCTCTACTCCTCCACCACGATGGGACGGCTCACGATGGCCGCCTCGCGCCCGGGCAGCTCCAGGCGCAGGTGCAGCGTGTAGTCGCCGGGCTCGAGGTCGGGGAGCTGGAGCGTCACCGCGCGGAACGCCGTCTGCACCACGTCCTGGGGGGCGTCCTCGAAGGTCACCTCCACGGGACGGTCCGGCTCGATGATCCCCGCGAGCTGCCCCACCCGGGCGAGGAACCCGGGACGGCCCTTGGTGAACCCGAGGGTGACCACGGGCTTCTGGGCCACGCCGAGTCCATAGACCTCCCACACCACCGCGAAGCGCTCCCCGCGGCGTATGCGCACTCCGGGGCGCACATGGGGGAGGGCCTCCTCCAGCGTGACAGGGAGGGGCGCGCCCCCCTCCAGCACGAGAAGGTCGGAGACGGCGACGAGCCCCGGGACAAGGGGGACCTGCTTCACGCCTTGGCGCGCCCGCCATGCCCGCTTCCCCTCAGCGTCCAGGACCTCCAGGCTGCTCACGTACCGCCCGGGCTTGGCCAGCAGGGTGATGACGCCCTCGGGCTCGCTGCCGCGGACCTCCACGGTGGCGCCTCCGTCCTCGGGGACGAGGAAGAGCCCTGCCTCCACGGGTCCACGCACGGAGTCGGGCGTCGCGGACGGGCGGTACGCCCCCACCACGAGCATGTCGTCATCCCTGCGGAACCGCCCCACCTGGGTTTCGAGGGCTCGGAAATCCGGGGCGTAGGGAGGCGCGTACCAGGTCCGGGCTTCCCGGGGCGCGGTGATCCAGCTCTCGGGGGGAACGTCGGAGGGGGAGCGGAGGAACTCGTCGGGGAAGAGGTACCCGCGGCTCCGGGGGTGGTGGTGGCCCACCACGCGGCGTGTGTCCACCAGGTTGAATCCGCCGCCCGGGCGCATGCCGGGGCGGGGAGATTGGGACCGGCCCCACCCGACGATGCGGCCGTACCGCACCAGCGTCTCCTCCAGATCGTCGTCCCAGAGGAGCCCCTGGGGGTTCTCGGCGTCCTCCTGGTTCTTCGCCTCCACCCAGCGGGCGAAGTGATCGGTGAGCCGGTCGTTCCCCTCCACCAGGTAGAGCGGATCCGAAAGGCGCCAGAACAGGTCCCATCGCTTGTCCTTCTCTTCCTGCGTCCCGCGGGCGAGCTCCTTCGCGCCGTCCCCGGTGAGGACGTAGCGGCCGGTGAGCCACCCCTCCCGCTCCTTCTTCGGGAGGGAGGCGGCCGCCTCTCGGAACGCCGCCTCGGCGCCCGTCCAGTCCCCGCGCACGTGGAGCACGTAGCCCAGCAGGGCGGAGCACCACCACGTGTCGGCGATGCCGCAGGCGCGCGCCGTCCGCTCGGCTTCGCCCGGGGCCCGGCTCTCCACCAGGTAGTGGACGCGCTGCCCCAGGACCCAGGGATCCGCCACCTGCGATCCGGCCTGCGCCAGGACCTGGAGTAGCTCGCGGCGGGCCAGGGTCACCTCGCCGGCCTCCCTGGGAAAATCGGCCTCGAGCTCGCCGCCGAACCAGATGCAGATGCGCCCGATGTGCGCGTCGCACCCGCCGCCCTGGCGCTCCTCCTGCACCGGGATGCGGCTCTGGCGGAGGCGCTCGAACTCGCGCTGGCGCTCCCGGGCGTGCTTCACGAGGGCGGAGGCGTCGGCGCGGGAGGCGGGTGCTTCCTGAGCGGATGCGGGGTGGGGCGAGACGGGTGCGGCGAGCCCGGCGAGGACCGCCGCCAGGGCCGGGGCCAGCACGAGGGGGGCGAGAGGAGGGCGCATGCGGCCTCTACACCCCGCGGGGCGCGCGCGGTCCCTGCGGCGGAGCGCGCTCCCCGCACCTCACAGGTTGAAGCACACCGTCTTGGGCTCGGTCATCTCCTGCAGCGCGAAGCGGATCCCCTCCCGCCCCAGCCCCGACCGCTTGATCCCGCCGAAGGGCATGCCGTCCACGCGGTAGTCGGTGGAGTCGTTCACCATGACTCCGCCCGCCTCCAACTCCTCCACCGCCCGCATGGCCGAGGCCAGGCTCCCCGTGAACACGGCGGCGTGGAGCCCGAAGTCCACGGCGTTGGCCCGTGCGATCCCCTCGTCCAGGTCCGCGATGGGCCAGAGGCTCACCACCGGCCCGAACACCTCGTCGCACCCTACACGCGCGTCGTCGGGGACGCCGGTGAGGACGGTGGGCCAGTAGACGGCCCCCTCCCGGCGGTGGCCGCACTCCACGGTGGCACCCGCGGTCCGGGCCTCCTCCACCCAGGCTTCCACCCTGCGGGCCTCGGCCTCGGTGATGAGGGGACCCATGTCGCAGTCCTCGTCCAGCTTGGGCCCCACCTTGTAGCGGAGGGTGCGGGCGACGAACGCCGCGCGGAACGCCTCGAAGACCCCCTCCTGCACGTAGAGGCGCTGCACGCCGATGCAGTTCTGCCCTGCGGCCCAGAACGCCCCCGACACGCAGCTCTCCACCGCCGCGTCCAGGTCGCAGTCGTCCAGCACGAGCACCGGGCTGTTGGAGCCCAGCTCCATGCCCAGCTTCTTCAGCCCCGCCGCCCGCGCGACCTCGAGGCCCGCCGCCACGCCGCCGGTGAACGAGACCATGCGCACGCGGGGGTCCGCCGCCAGCGCGTGGCCCAGCTCGGCGCCGGGCCCCGTCACCACGTTGAGCACCCCCGGGGGGAGCCCTGCCTCCTGGAGGAGCTCGGCCAGCTTGAGCGCCGAGAGGGGCGTGACCGTCGCGGGCTTCACCACCACGGCGTTCCCGCCGGCGACGGCGGGCCCCACTTTGTGTGCCACCAGGTTGAGGGGGTCGTTGAAGGGGGTGATGGCCGCCACCACGCCGATGGGCTGGCGGAAGAAGTACCCCCTGCGGTTCTCCGAGCCCTTCTGCTGGTCGAAGGCGAGGGTCTCCCCGTGGAGGCGGGTGGCCTCCTCGCCGGAGATGCGCAGGGTGCGCGTGCAGCGGTACGCCTCCTTCCTGGCCTCCCGGATGGTCTTGGAGCCCTCCCGGGCGATGGTGAGGGCGAACTCCTCCTGGCGTGCTTCCAGGAGCTCGGCGGCCCGGAGGAGGATGCGCGCGCGCTCGCCGGTGGAGAGCCGGCGGTTGACGGCGAATCCCTCCACCGCCGCCCCCACCGCGCGGTCCACGTCGCCGGCGGTGCCGCGAGGCACGGTGTCCACCACCTCGTTGGTGTAGGGGTCGTGGACCGGGATGGTCCCGTGGCTTTCCACCCACGCTCCGCCGATGAGCATGCGCATGGTCGTGCCTCTTCAGTTCATCGAAGGGTCGAAAGGCATCCGGGAGAGCCGCCGGTACTCGGGACCCTTCCGCCCCAGGATGCGGCTCCAGAGCGTGTCGGGCGCGTCGGTGAAGACGTCCTCTTCCAGAGCCGGCTCCAGGATCCACGACCCCTCGGCCATCTCACGCTCGAGCTGCCCCGGCCCCCATCCCGAATATCCGGCGTAGACCCGCGCCCTCAGGATGCCCGGCCGCACGTCCTCGGGGACTTCGCCCACGAGGAAGCCCACGGTGCCGAAGATGAGCAGGTCCGCCAATTCGGGGTGGGAAAGCTCCGCGAGGAGCACGGGGTTGGACGGCTGGACGGGGCCGCCTTCGAAGAGAGGCTCGTCCGGTCTCACGACCGAGCCCAGGGCGGGGACGGCTTCCTCGACGGTGACGTCCAGGGGGCGGTTCAGGACCACGCCCACGGCACCCTCGGCGTTGTGCTCCCCTACGAGCACGACGGTGTGACGGAAGTTCGGATCGAAAAGGCTGCCGCTGGAGATGAGCAGGCGGCCCCGCAGGCTTTCCATGGTGCCACCACGTCTTGAGGGATGTCCAAGCGGGTGTCAGGGCTCGGAGGCACGGTAGGACCCGGGTGGGGTGGGGGCAAGGCGAGGCGCCATTCCACGGCGGGCGCGCCCGGTGTAGACTTTGTTGCCAACATTTGCAATAGAGTGCACCCCATGTCCTGCGAACGACACTTCGAGACCGAGCTGCGCCGCCGCGGCCTGCGCCTCACCCACCAGCGGAAGGTGATCCTCTCGGTGATGCACAGCCTCCCGGATCTGTCCACCGCCGACGAGATCCACAAGCGGGCGGCTCGCGTGAGCCCCTCCATCGAGCTGTCCACGGTCTACCGGACCCTCGACCTCCTGCAGTCGCTTGGGCTCGTGGCCGTGGTGGACCAGGGCGACAAGCAGCACCGGTACAAGCACGTGGGGTTGGAGCCGCCCCACTTCCATGTGGTGTGCACCCGCTGCGGAAGAGTGTCGGCCGTACCGCTGGAGGAGGGCACCCGCTTTGCCTCGCGCATCGCGTCACGCCACGGCTTCCACGTGGACCTGAGCCAGGTCACGCTCCCCGGTCTGTGCGAGGAATGCGCGTGACGGCGGACGCAGAGCGGCTCGTCGTCGTCCCCCGGGAGCCACCCGCCTTCTCGGCTGCGCCACGCGTGACCTTCCGGGAGAGGAAGAAGGCCCTCTTCCTCGCCGCAGGGGTCGCCCTGCTGGTGGGCGTCGGTCTCGTGGCCATGCTCGCAGGGGCGTACTCCATCTCCATCGCCGACGTGGGGGCCGTTCTGGCGGCGCGGCTCCCGGGGGTGGATGGGTCGCTGACCGATCCTGTCCACAGGACGGTGGTCTGGGAGATCAGGCTCCCGCGCATCCTCATGGGCGCTCTCGTGGGCATGGGCCTGGCCACGGCGGGGGCGGTCTACCAGGGTGTCTTCCGCAACCCGCTGGTGGAGCCGTTCATCCTGGGCGTCTCGGCGGGGGCGTCGTTCGGCGCCTCCCTGGCGATCCTGCTGCCGGCCCTGATCCCCAACCTCGAGGTGGGCGCCTTCGCCTTCGCGCTCCTGGCCGTGGCCATGGTCTACTTCAGCTCCCGCACCGGTGGCCGCAATCCTATCGTCGGCCTGATCCTCGCGGGCGTGATCGTGAACTCGCTCTTCCAGGCTCTCGTCTCCATCCTCAAGTATTCCTCCGACGACGCCGCGCTGAGGGCCATCGTCTTCTGGATCATGGGAGGCCTGTACTACTCGAGCTGGAGGGACGTGGCGGTCCTGCTGCCGGTGATGACGCTGGGGATCGCGCTCATGTGGGGCCTGAGTTGGCGGCTGAACGTCCTGTCCATGGGAGACGAGGAGGCGCGTACCCTCGGCGTCAACCCGGAGCGCCTGAAGCTCGTGTTCATCCTGTGCGCGACGCTGATGACCGCCGTGGCCGTGTCGGCGGTGGGCATCATCGCGTGGGTCGGGCTCATGATGCCGCACGCGGCCAGGATGCTACTCGGACCGGACCACAGGTACGTCATCCCCGCCGCGGCTTTGATGGGCGCCACGTACCTGCTGGTGTGCGACACGCTGGCGCGCACGCTCACAGGCACCGAGATCCCCATCAGTATCGTCACGTCCATCGTAGGTGCTCCCTATCTCTTCTTCCTTCTCCGAACGCGGACCCGTTTCGCGTTCTCCGGGTGAGCGCCGGCCGTGCTCGAGATCTCCGGCCTCCACTTCGGCTACGGCGACAGGAAGGTGCTCCGTGGCATCGAGGCGAAACTCCTGCCCGGCACGCTGTGCGGGCTTTTCGGCCCCAACGGCAGCGGCAAGACGACGCTCTTCAAGTGCTGCCTGAAGCTACTGGCCACTCCCGCGGGCACGGTCTCCATCGACGGGCACGACGTGGCGGGCCTGTCCGCCGGCGAGATGGCCCGGCAGGTGGCGTACGTCCCGCAGGAGCACGACTCGCCGTTTCCCTACCTGGTGAAGGAGATCGTGCTCATGGGGCGCACGCCCCACATGGGGCGCGGCCTCTTCGACATCCCCGAGGCCGACCGGGAGGCGGTGGCCGGGGCGCTGGACGCGGTGGGGATCAGCGACCTGGCCGACGCCCGGTACGACCAGCTCTCGGGCGGGCAGCGCCAGCTCGTCCTGGTGAGCCGCGCCATCGCGCAGCAAACGCCGCTCATGATCCTGGACGAGCCCACGTCGGCCCTGGACTTCGACAACCAGGTCAGAATCTGGCGCATCCTCCGCAGGCTGGCCCTGGAGGGGACGACGGTACTGGCGTGCAGTCACGATCCCAACCACGTGGCGTGGTTCTGCGACCGCGTGCTCGTGCTGGATCGCGGCAGGATCGTCGTGGACGGGTCCCCGGAGGAGGCGATCACCGAGTCCACCATCCGCTCGCTCTACGACGAGGCCTGCCAGGTGAGCAGGATCAACGGCCTCCCGGTGGTGATCCCGGGATTCGCCGGGCGGGGCGGAGAGCGAGGGCCCGTGGCGCGCGAGGGCTGATGAGGCGGCGCGAGCGGCCCGGGGTGGTGGCGTGTGCCGTGTGGGCTCTGCTCGTCGCGGCGTCCGGCGCGTGCTCGCCTGGTCCCGGGGACGGCGGCGCTCCGGTCCGCGCCACCCGGGTGGTCGTGGACAGCCGCGGCGTGGAGGTGGAGATCCCGGCGCAGCCGGCGCGGGTGGCCACCGTCAGCGACGGCCTGGTCGAGGAGGTGATGATCGTCCTCGGCGTCGCGGACCGGCTGGTGGGCATAGGCTCGACCTGTCTCGTGCGCGAGTTCGGCTACGAGTACGAGACGGCCTCGGGGGAGACGTTCTCCGTGGAGGGCGGGATGAACCCGGCGCGGTTCCTCAGGCCTGAGCTCGCCGACCTGCCCCACTTCGTGGCCCGCGGCACCGAGCCCAACTACGAGGCGCTGGCGGCGCTCGCGCCGGACCTGGTGATCATCGACGTGGGCGCGTGCACGCTGCCGTGGCGGAGCGATCCCGAGGCCATGCGCCGCGGCCTCGAGCGCCTCCGGTCTCTGGGGATCCCCACCGTCGCGCTCCAGGGCCCGAACTCGGGCGGCGAGCCTGGTCCCGAGGGCCTCACGGCCGTGCTGCGCGTTCTCGGCGATGTCTTCTCCAGACCCGAGGAGGCGGCGCGGCTCGCCGCGACCCTGGAGGAACCCGTCCGATGGGTGCGCGAGCGCACCCGTGGCATCCCCGAGAACGGGAAGGCGCGCGTGCTCCTGCTCGGCCTCGACCCGAGGGTGCGGGGCCGGGGAACGGTGGGCCGCGCGTTCGGAACCTCCGACGCCCAATCGTTCATCCTGGAAGAGATCGTCGGAGCCACCAACGCGTGCGGGAGCCGCGCCAGCATGATCCTGAGCCTGGAGCAGCTCCTCGCCATCGATCCCCAGGTCATCGTCCTCCCGACGTCGAATGGCTACCACCCTCCCAGGGAGCTGTACGACGGCCCCTCGTTCCAGAACCTGCGCATGCTCCGGGCTCTCCAGGAGCGGAGGGTAGGCGCCCTGGCCTGGAGCCCCTGCAACTGCGACAAGCGTCTCGAGTATCCCCTGGACGCGCTGGTCATGGCGAAGACGGTGTACCCGGAGCTCTTCTCCGACCTGGACCTGGAAGACCGAATCCTCCGCTTCTACCGGGACGTGTACGGAGCGGACGAGGAGACGGCCATGGGTTTGCTCGAGGCCCAGTGGCTGGAGTGGACGCTGGACGAGCCCCACGGCGCCCGGTAGCTCCGCCTCCCTGAAGATCCCTTCATCTTCCCCTCACGGGCCCTTCACGCTGGGACGGTGAGCTTCGTCGCTCATCGCAGGATCCCCGACGGAGAGGGCATGTGACATCGTACGCACCCGGGTGGGCGCCGGCCGCCCTCGCCCTGACGTTCCTCGGCTTCGCGACGACGGAGGCCGCGGCGCAATCGGGGGCCGGCGGCGCCTCGAACCAGGCCGCGGAGGTCCGGGACACGCTCACGCTCCCCGTCCTTCTCGCCCTCGTCGAGGAGCGCAGCCCGCGCCTGGCCGCCATGCGCGCCGGCGCCGAGGCCGCCGCCCTGCGGCGCCCCGCCGCCTCCACCCTTCCCGACCCGGTGCTCCAGCTCGGCGTCATGAACCTGGGGCTCCCGAGCCTGCGCGCGGACATGCCCTCCTCCATGGCCCCCTCGGTGCAGCTCATGCAGATGCTCCCCCTGCCGGGGAAGCTCTCGCTCATGGGACGCATCGCCTCCTTGGACGAGGCCATGGCGGCGGCGTCGGCGGAGGAGATGTCGTGGGAGATGCGCGAGATGGCGTCGGCCATGTTCTACGACCTGTGGGCCGAGGACCGCCGGATCGAGGTCATGAACGAGACGCTCGCCCTGCTCCGCGACTTCCAGCAGGTGGCGCGGGCCATGTACGTCTCCGGGATGGGGCGCCAGGCCGACGTGCTCCGTGCCGAGGTCGAGGTGGCGCGCATGGAGGGCGACATCCGCTCCATGGAAGCCATGCGCTACGCGATCGCGGCGCGCCTCGGCGCCCTCCTGGACCGGCCGGCAGACGCGCCCCTCGGGCCGCCGGTCCTCGGGCCCCTCCCCGCGGAGGTGCCGCCGCGCGACACCCTGCTGGCCTGGGCGGCGGAGGCGCGCCCCTTCCTCGCGCAGGGGCGCCAGGCGGTGGAGGGGGCCCGCTCCCGCGTGGAGCTGGCGAAGAAGGAGCTTTGGCCGGACGTCACCGTGGGCGTGGCCTACGGCCAGCGCGGCACCGACATGGGCACGGAGCGCATGGGGAGCGCGATGATCGGCTTCTCGCTGCCCGTGTTCGCGGGTCGTCGCCAGCACGCCAAGCGCGACGAGGCCCTGGCCATGGAGCGCATGGCCGCCTCCGAGCTGGTCGGGCGCCAGGCCGACGTGGCGGCCCGCATCGGGGAGCTGCTCGCGGAGCTGGAGCGGACCCGCGCGCTCACGCGCCTCTACCGCGACGACATCCTCCCCCAGGCGCGGGCGACGGTGCAGTCGTCCCTCTCCTCGTACCGCGTGGGGAGCGTGGACTTCATGACGCTGGTGGACGCCCAGATGGCGGTGAACGCCTTCCAGGCCGAGCTGGACCAGCTCCTTGCCGATTACGGGAAGGCGCTGGCCGCACTGGAGTCGGCGGTGGGACGGACCCTCCCCGATGTCCCCGAGACACTCACGGCGGCTCCATGAGCACGCCCCACCCGACGAGCGCGCGCCCCCCCATGAGCACCCGGAGCCAGATCCTCCTCTCCCTTTCCCTGGTGGCCCTGGCCCTGGTCGTGGTGGCCGTGGCGCTCCGCACCGGGGCGCCCCCCGACGCCGCCGAAGTCATGGAGGGCCACGACCACGCCGCTATGACCGCCGGCTCCGGCGAGCTCGAGCCCGTCGTGCTGGACGCCGACGCCGTGCGGCGCATCGGGGTGACGTACGCCCTCGTCGAGCGCCGCATCCTCACGCGCTACGTGGAGACCGTGGGCAACGTGGTCTACGACGAGACCCGCCTGGCCACCGTGAACCCCAAGATCGAGGGGTGGGTGGAGAAGCTCCACGTGGACTTCACGGGCGCGTCGGTGCGCGAAGGCCAACCGCTCATGGAGATCTATAGCCCGGCGCTGGTCGCGGCGCAGGAGGAGCTGATCCTGGCGGCGCGCCTGGCCCGGGACGCCGCGGGTGAGCGCGCGACCGCGAGCGCCGCCGAGCTGCTCTCCTCCGCGCGCCGCCGCCTGGCCTACTGGGACGTGTCCGAGGAGGAGATCCGGGGCATCGAGGAGCGGGGCGAGCCGTCGCGCACGCTCACGCTGCGCTCGCCGGCCTCTGGGGTGGTGGTCGAGAAGAGCGTGGTGGAGGGGGACCGCGTCGGTCCGGGGATGACGCTCTACCGCATCGCCGATCTGTCCCGGGTCTGGATCGAGGCCGAGGTGTTCGAGAAGGACCTTGCCGGGGTGGAGCGGGGGCAGGGAGCGCTCGTGCAGTTCGAGTCCTATCCGGAGGAGACGTTCCGGGGCTCCGTGACCTACGTCTACCCGACAGTCTCGGCGCAGTCGCGCACAGCGAGCCTCCGGATCGAGCTGGCGAACCCCGCCGGGCGCCTGAAGCCGGGGATGTACGCACGGGTCACGCTGGACGTGCCGCCCACGGACCCGGTCCTGGTCGTGCCGCGGGGCGCCGTCATCGAGACGGGTCAGCGCACGCTCGTGTTCGTGGCCGACGCCGCGGGCGCGCTCATGCCCCGGGAAGTGCGGATCGGCGCGGCTTCCGGCCAGCTCATCGAGGTGCTCTCCGGGCTCGAGGAGGGGGAGCGCGTGGTGGCGAGCGCGGCGTTCCTGGTGGACGCCGAATCCAATCTGGGCACCATGACCGGGGGGCTCGAGGCGCCGGCGGCGTCGACGGCCATGCCTGGCATGGACCACTCGAAGCACTGAGGCGCGGACCATGCTGAAGGCCATCATCGACGCCTCGGTGAGGAACCGCGTCCTCGTCCTGGTCCTGTCGCTCTTCGTGGTGTGGGGCGGCGTCCTTGCGATGCGCTCCATTCCGCTGGAGGCCATCCCCGACCTCTCGGACGTCCAGGTCATCGTCCAGACCGAGTACCCGGGCCAGAACCCGCGCATCGTGGAGGACCAGGTCACCTACCCGATCGCCTCGGAGATGCTCAAGGTCCCGGGGGCGAGCACGGTGCGCGCGTTCTCGTTCTTCGAGTCGTCGTTCGTGTACGTGATCTTCGAGGACGGGACCGACCTCTACTGGGCGCGGAGCCGCGTGCTGGAGGTACTCTCGTCCCTGCGCGGCCGCCTCCCCGCCGGCGCCGAGCCCGCGCTGGGCCCCGACGCCACCGGGCTGGGGTGGGTCTACCAGTACGTCCTGCTGGACACCACGGGCACCCGCTCCCTGGCGGAGCTGCGCTCCTACCAGGACTGGACGCTCCGCTACCAGCTCACGGCCGTCCCCGGCGTGAGCGAGGTCGCGACGGTGGGCGGGTACGAGCAGGTCTACGAGGTCCAGGTGGACCCGGCGAAGCTGCGGGCGTTCGGCGTGCCGGTGACGCAGGTGATGGAGGCGCTGCGCGGCTCCAACGAGGACGCGGGCGCCATGGTCCTGGAGATGGCCGAGCGCGAGTACATGATCCGCGGCCTCGGCTACCTGGAGGGGCTCGACGACATCGGGAGCGTTGTGGTGAGCGCCTCGGACCACGGCGTGCCCGTCCGCATCGCGGACGTGGCCACGGTGCGCCTGGCCCCCGACGTGCGCCGGGGCGTGGGCGACCTGGACGGGCTCGGGGAGGTGGTGGGCGGGATCGTGGTCATGCGCTTCGGCGAGAACGCGCTGGCCACCATCGACCGCGTGAAGGAGAAGATCGAGTCGCTGGAGTCCACGCTCCCCGAGGGCCTGGTCATCAAGCCGGTGTACGACCGCTCCGACCTGATCCGCCGGGCCATCTCCACGCTCCGGGAGAAGCTGGTGGAGGAGTCGCTGGTGGTCGCGCTCGTGGTGGTCCTCTTCCTGGTCCACCTGCGCAGCTCTCTGGTGATCCTCATCACGCTCCCCATGGGGATCCTCCTGGCCTTCCTGGCCATGCGCGCGCTCGGGCTCTCGGCCGACATCATGAGCCTGGGCGGGATCGCCATCGCCATCGGCGCCATGATCGACGCCGCCATCGTGATGGTGGAGAACCTGCACAAGCACCTGGAGCACGCCATCGAGGAGAAGCGCCGCCAGGCCGCCGCCGAGGGGCGCGAGTGGGCGGGGGGCTCCGACGCGAACTTCCTCCACACCGACGTGCTGACCGACGCGGAGCGCTGGACGCTGGTGGCGCGGGCGTCGCGGGAGGTGGGGCCCGCGCTCTTCTTCACGCTCCTGATCATCACGGTGTCGTTCTTCCCCGTGTTCGCCCTGGAGGCCCAGGAAGGGCGGCTCTTCAAGCCGCTCGCGTGGACGAAGACGCTGGCCATGGCCGGCGCCGCCTTCGTGTCGATCACACTGGTGCCGGTGGCCATGGGTCTGCTGATCCGCGGGCGCATCCACCGGGAGCAGGCCAACCCGCTCAACCGCGTGCTCATCGCCGGGTACATGCCCCTCCTGAGGTTCGTGCTCCGTTGGCGGTGGCCGGTGGCGGCGGCCGCTCTCGCCACGGTCATCCTCACCGTGCTCCCGGCGCGGCGCATCGGCTCGGAGTTCATGCCGCCCCTCGACGAGGGGACGATCCTCTACATGCCCACCACGCTCCCGGGGATCAGCGTGGCCAAGGCGGCGGCCACCCTGCGCACGCAGGACTCCGTCCTGGCGTCGTTCCCGGAGGTGGAAAGCGTGTTCGGCAAGGCAGGGCGGGCCGAGACGGCCACGGATCCCGCGCCGCTCGACATGTTCGAGACCACCATCGTGCTGAAGCCCGAGGACGAGTGGCGTGCCGGGGTGACCCACGCGTCGCTGGTCGCCGAGATGGACGCCGCCGTGCGCACCGCGGGGGTGACGAACTCGTGGACCATGCCCATCCGGGGGCGCATCGACATGCTGGCCACGGGGATCCGGACGCCGGTAGGCGTGAAGATCTTCGGCCCCGACCTGGCCACGCTCGAGCGCCTCGCGCGGGAGGTGGAGGTCGCCGTCCAGATGGTTCCCGGCACGCGCTCGGCGTTCGGCGAGCGCGTGGTGTCCGGGTCGTACGTGGACATCGAGATCGACCGGGACGCGGCGGCGCGCTACGGGCTCAACGTGGACGTGATCCAGATGGTTATCTCCTCGGCCATCGGCGGGATGGCGGTGACCACGGCCGTGGAGGGGCGCGAGCGCTACGGCATCCGCCTGCGCTACCCGCAGGAGCTGCGCGACCAGCCCGAGCGCCTGGCCGAGGTGCTGGTGCCGGTGGGGATGCTCCGGTCCGGGGCCTCTTCGATGGCGTCCCGCTCGACCATGACCGGGATGGCGGGCGGCTCGGGCGCCGGAGCGGGTGGGTTCGGCGCCGGCTCGCCTGCCGCGGGCGTCGCGCAGATCCCCCTGGGCCAGGTGGCGCGCATCCGCACCGTGGCGGGGCCGATGGCCATCAAGACCGAGCAGGCGTTCCCCACGGCCTGGGTGTTCATCGACACCGACGCCCAGGACCTGGGCGCGTACGTGGCCGACGCCAAGGACATGGTGGAGGAGATGGTCACGCTCCCCGAAGGGTACACCCTCTCCTGGTCCGGGCAGTACGAGTTCATGGAGCGGGCCAAGGAGAAGCTGGCGGTGGTCGTGCCGGCCACCCTGCTCATCATCTTCATGCTCCTCTACCTGAACTTCGGGCGCATCGGCGAGACGCTGATCGTGCTCCTCTCGCTCCCGTTCTCGCTGGTGGGGGGCGTGCTGTTCATGTGGTGGATGGACTTCAACTGGTCCGTGGCCACCGCGGTGGGGTTCATCGCGCTGGCGGGCGTGGCCGCGGAGACCGGCGTGGTCATGCTCCTCTACCTGGACAACGCCTGGAACGCGCGCCTGGCCGCGGGGAAGCGCACGCTGGCGGACCTGCGCGAGGCCGTGCTGGAGGGGGCCGCGCTCCGCCTGCGCCCGAAGATGATGACCGTGGTCACGGTCATCACCGGCCTGCTTCCCCTGTACTGGGGGGAGGGCGCCGGCGCGTCGGTGATGCGGCGCATCGCCGCGCCCATGGTGGGCGGGATGGTCTCCGCGCTGATCCTGACCCTGCTGGTGATTCCTGCCCTCTACTCCCTGTGGCAGGAGGCCCGGCTCCCGGGGCGGGGCGAGGGGTAGGACCATCGTCCACCTCACCTCCAGACCACCTCGAGCCACGCCCATGTCCTGCTACGTCCCCGCCGGGCGCCTTCGCCTCCAGCTCGCCGCGCTCGCCGCCCTCGCCCTCCTCCCCGCCGCCGCAAAGGCCCAGGAGGACCCGGCCAAGACCCGCTGGGTGTTCCAGGGGGAGCTCACCTCGGTGCTCTCCCACGGGAACTCGGAGGCGCTCACGCTGGGGCTGGGCACGGTGATCCGCCGCCAGTGGGAGAAGGACGCGCTCCGCTTCGAGGTGGGCGCGATCCGAGTGGAGACGGGGAAGATCACTCGCAAGGCCGTGGGGACGGCGGACGCGTTCACGGTCGAGCGTGACGTGGAGCGGACCAGGACCGCCGAGGCGCTCTCCGCCCGCGCCCGCTACGACCGCAGGATCTCGGACCGGGTCTTCGCCTTCGGGGGCGTGGACTGGCTCCGCAACACCTTCGCCGGGATCGACAGCCGCTTCCTCATGGCGGCGGGTGGGGGGAGTAAGCTCGCCGCCAGCGACCGCACGCGCCTCTCCCTCAGCTACGCGGCCACCTACACGTTCCAGCAGGACGTGGTGAAGAACCCCTTCGTGGGCACCGACTTCGTGGGCGCCCGGCTGGGGTGGGAGCTGTGGAGGAGGGTCTCGGCCAGCACGGTGTTCGAGAGCAACTTCACCGGCGACCAGAACCTCAGGGACACGGACGACCGGCGCGTCGACCTGACGAACGCACTCACCGTGGACATCAACGACAAGCTGGGGCTGAAGCCCAGCCTCCAGCTCCAGTGGAGGACCCGCCCGTCCCTGGCCGACGTGCCGCTCTACGCAGCCGACGGCTCGCCCACGGGGGCCAAGGTCAAGGCGCCGCTGGAGAAGTTGGACACCTTCTTCCGGCTGGCGCTGGTCATGACGTTCTGAGCGGAGGAGGGCCGCCGGACGGAGGCGGCGGAGAGCCACTCGGCGGCGTCGTCCTCCACCTCGCCCAGGATGTGGAGGACCTTCTTCATGGTGGGACCGCCTTCGACGAGGGTGATGCTGGCGTGAAGTCCGAGGCCGCGTGGACTCCCTCGTCTTCCTCGTGCCCATCACCAGGACGACCGAGAGCGGACTACTCCCCCAGGACGAGTGCGCCCACCCTCCCGATCCTCTCGAAGTGGCTGTCGAAGGTGAGCACCAGCGCGCCGGCGCGGGCCGCCGTGGCTGCGATCCAGATGTCGTCGGTCGGCAGAGGGGTGCCCGCCCGCCTCAGGTCGCACACGATCTCCGCATAGTGCCGGCTGGATTCGTCGTCCACCGCGAGCACGCGGACGACGGGGTTGGCAAGGAACTCCCTGAGGTCAGCCTCGTTGCGCTCACGTTGCCCGCCCAAGAGGAAGCCGGTGCGGAGCTCTCCCAGCGTCACGGCGGGGACGCCGATCCACTCCGCCTGGTCCAGGAGTTCCACCACGCGGCGGTCCCCCCGCATGAACCGGCTGTAGGCCGACGTGTCGAGGCAGTAGCGACTCACGACTCGTCTCCCGAGTCCCACAGCTCGGGGTCGAACTCCTCGAACGGGGCGACCGCTCGCTCGAAACGCCGGAACTCCTCCTCCGTCCATCGGCCTGCCAGAGCAGCGAGCCCGTTGGACCGGGGCACGCCCACCCCGAGCCCCTGGCTCAGGAGATCCACGACAGTCTGATTGAGGGACGCGCCGCGCCGTGCTTTCTCCCGATCCAGCGCCTCCGCCACAGCGGGGGGCAGGTTGCGAATGGTGAGCGCCTTCATGAGACCCTCTTGGGTAGTGCTTTCGTTAAGTACATTCTGTGAAAGCATCAACACGCAGTCAAGTTCCCTAGCGCTCACGCGGATCCTCCGGCGGCGCGTCCAGCGGGCTGCGGATGCGCCCGATCTGACGCCGCGACACATGGGTGTAGATCTCGGTGGTGCGCACGCTGGCGTGGCCCAGCAGCTCCTGGATGAGGCGCACGTCGGTGCCGCTCTCCAGGAGGTGCGTGGCGAAGCTATGGCGGAGCACGTGGGGTGTGACCGGCTTCGCGATCCCGGCGCGCCGGGCGGCCGCGGCCGTGAACTTCTGGACCGAGCGGGTGGTGAGGTGGCGTTCGAGTCGGTCACCCGGAAAGAGCCAGGGCGCCGGCGGGGCGCTTGCGAGGTACGCATCCACCAAAGCCAGGGCGGTGGCGGACAGGAGCGTCTGCCGGTCCTTGCCTCCCTTGCCGCCCCGCACATGGAGCAGGCCCTGTGAGCGGTCCAGGTCGGCGATGCGGAGACGCACCACCTCACTGACTCGCAGGCCGGCCGAGTACGCCACGGCCAAGAGCGCCGCATGCTTGGGGTTGCGCACGGCCCCCAGGAATCGGCCCAGCTCGTCGCGACTCAGGACTGTGGGGAGGCGGTGCTCACGCCGGGGGCGCTCCAGCGGCAGCTCCTCGATGCGGCGACCCAGGACGGTGGAGCAGAAGAGCCGGAGGGCGCTGATGAGCTGGGTGTGGTAGGCGCGGGACACCCGGCCGCTCCGGAGCCGGGCCAGGACGTGGGACCGCAGCTCCTCGGCTAGGCCGGCTCCCTCGGCCCCTGCCTCGGCCCCTGCCGCGGAGCCCTCCTCGGCGCCCCCCGCGGCGTCCTCCTCGGCGCCTTGAAGGAAGCGGCGAGCGTGACCCAGGTACGCTTTCCGCGTGGGGCGCGCGTACCCTCGGAGCCGCATCTCCTCCTCGAAGCGAGCCAGCAGGTCGTCGCGGGGCCGCGCATCCGAGGTCGCCCCGGGGCCTGGAGCTGCAACGGCCGGAGGCGACCCCGGGGCAGCACGGGAGCCGAGCGCCTCGTCGGGAAGGGTGAGCCCCAGATCGAGGCCCAGGATTGAGCGAATCTCGCGGCGAACGTCCACGGTGTCCGGGACGCGCCATACGCGCGCCTCCGGATCCCAGCGTCTTCCCGGAAGCGTGCGGACCCATGCCACCAGGTCCGGGCTGTAGGGAAAGCGGAGAGCGATCTCCCCCCGGTCCAGCGCGGCACGTACGTTCGCCGTGGCAAGAGCTGGGCTCCGGGCGGGACCGTCCGTGGGGAGCGGAGGGGAAGGCATACGAGGAAGCTGGCCCCCGGACTGGGTGCCGCCATGGCGGGATGGGACCGCCGGTCCCGACCCGCCGCCACCCGAGCCAGGGCAGAGGCCCGGACGCTCAGCAGTTTCGGAGCGGAGGTGACGTAGACCTCTGAAGCGCTTCTCGCGGTAGCGTATGGTGCTCGTTGCTGATCGGTTCCTATTTTCGCGTTTCTTTGGCACACTTGCGTTT
>Ga0315541_1000532_pt1 | contig 40482 bp, 57 predicted proteins | sample SalMarSW160190MG_FD_203095 | JGI IMG/M metagenome (GOLD analysis project Ga0315541, IMG submission 203095) | Salt marsh sediment microbial communities from the Plum Island Ecosystem LTER, Massachusetts, United States - Salt Marsh Sediment SW1601-190 ...
CCGAGAAGCCGAAGCGGAAGCGAAGCAAGGCAAAAGAACCAGTCGCCGTAGCCTGATAGCCTGAAATTGAACGCTTGAACTCAGAAAACAGCCAACGCAGAGAAGCGGGGGAGACCCCGCTTTTTTGCTATTTTCAGGGGTATTCGTTTCCCCTCAGGGAGAACCCTTTCAGGGTGAACCCCGTGCGTGGGAACGGATACCCCTTCTTTTTTGGCTAAAACGGGCAGGGAGTGCCGATGCCCGATGGCAGAGGCAGACCTGGGACAGACGTAAGACCTCGATGGCAGGGACAGCACCAGCGGTTGCGTGCTTAATGGAAGTCCACTGGGACAGATGCACAGCACGGATTACGACCAAAGCCGAGTAGGCGCTCCGAGAAATTCTAAAAACTGGAAAGGGGTAATACCGATGGAGAAACGCAAAGAGTATGCCGAGGGCGAAATCATCGACTGCCCCAGATGCGGTGGCGATGACCTTGACTGCGAGGAGGCTCCCGATAAGGCAAAGTGCCTCACCTGCGGACTGGAGTTCACCGTCAGGCAGGTCGCCGTCTGGGAGGAGTAAGTAAGCCCTAATCAGAATAGAAGGGAGGAAGCCGTCAATGGCGGATAAGGACACTATCTTTGTGCTCAGCAGGGAAGATGTTATCGAGTGCGCCAGCGAAATGGGAATACCCGAGGAAGCGATAACCGATGACGTTCTTGCCCAGGTGAAAAAGGGTGTGGAGTGGGGACTGGAGTGCTGGTCTGAGGTTGTCAAGGAAGCCATCAGTATGGCGCTCAAGGGCTAGGCCTACCCACGCTCACTTTTGAAGGGATAGCTATGCCCAAAATCTGGATGGAAAGGAGGTGAAACTATGCCTATCAAATGGAGTCCGCTGATGGTCAGTGAGGCGATGGATATGGTTGAGGGATTTGTTAATCAGGCTATTGAGCCACTGGAGCAGGCCAGGATTGTTGCCCGTGAAGCTAGGAATATCCCGAACCTGCCTCAATATGTTGACCAGTACCTCGTCCGAATTATCGGCGAGATTGACCGGGCAATCGGCGGCAGCCAGTGGGAGCCAGAGGGACGGCTCAAGGCAGGGATACAATCCGTTCGTGAGTCCCTGCCCGACAGAGCGGTCGAGGAAGAGAAGAAGAGACTGGAAAGTGGCAGCCAGCTAAGCCTGGTGGCTTAGAAAAATGCCGGTAACTAAAGGGGTTACTATGCTCAAAATCTGAAGGAAAGGGGGTAAAAGTATGACAGGTCAGCTTGGCTTGTTCGAGGGCGTGAAGATTGCCGAGCCTGAGCCAACCACTACCGTAAGGCTGGGGAGACGGACTGTCCAGATACCACTTCGCAAGAAACGGCGGGAAGCCGCAAAACGCCTGATGGAGATACTGGAAGAGCTGGAGGGCAAGGACATCTACATCGGCTCTTATGATGCTGGTGGCAGGCATTTCTGGCTGGATAATCTCAAGCTACCCAGGCTTCAACTGGAATGGCATCCCATCAGGCTCAAAAGTGACCAGACCTATATTCCCAGCATCGTAGTCTTGTGGGGAAGCAGGTCGGCTTGCGTCAGGATATTTACCGATTACCTGGTGGCCGTGCGTGAGCAGGAATACCAGAGCTACTTTCATTACCTGCTGGACTTCCGCAACGGCTTCTGGCAAAACCCGATAGATAACTTCAGGTCACACTACGCCTGCCTGCACATAACCAGATTCAAAGATTAGAAGCCGAGTCCTGAGTTTTGAAGGGGTAACTACGCCCCAAAAAGGAGGTGATAACCATAGACACACTGTTCGTAATCAACGCTGTTTTTAACACCGGGCAGATTGTTGCCAGTAGAGGTGTATACGACCTAGCGTGCCAGAACCCCGACTTTGCCAGGTTCGTTCAGAAGTCCCTCAATCGTCACGTCAAGGGGGACTGGGGAGAGGTGGATGACGAGGACAAACAGACCAACGACCAAGCACTCAAGCAGGGTACCCGCCTGCTGTCGGCCTACAACGATGACCGCTTTCCCAAGAACGGGGTGGCGACCATCTGGATAATTACCGAGGCGGACCGGAGCGCCACCACAATTCTCTTCCCTGACGAGTATTAGCCCATTGACGCTGACGACTAGCTTAGTTAGGCGTCAGCGATGAGTGGACTAGCACTCAAATCTACAGGGCTAACCATGCCCGGAAAGGAGGTGTTCTTATGCCTAAAAAGGTAGAGGTGTACCAGGCTGAAATCAATGTTCAAGGACAGAAGTTCACTGTAACGCACATTCCCACGGCAACATCCGGGTGCTGGTATACCGTCCATGACCCATTCGAAGTGTGGGCTGCGGTAGCGATTGACCTGGATGGCACGGTAGTCGATTGGCGAAATCCACCCGACAAATCTTCCCGGCCAGGGATAGAGAAAGCCATCAGGGAAGCCTTTGACATACCAGAGCCAATAACCGATGAAGAGGCAGATGACCAGTAAATAAACGTAGAAGGAGCAGAGAAGACAGTGAATTCAGTAACTAGAGATACCTTTGCGACCGAAAAACGGGTTGAATTCAAAGTCACCCTCGTCGGATACGGGCACAGTGTTCAGCAAGCCTGGGAAGATGCTATTGAAAGCTTCCAGAACGACCCGGGAGCGCCGAATGACGAGGAATACAGGGTGACGGAAGAATGACACATATTAAGGAGGCGAATAATTGACAACAGAAAGGCAAATTGAGAAGGGCATCTCTGATGTCGTGGGATGCCTTACCGACCCCATCATTGTATTTCCAGGTGGCTGGGGGGACACCTTGCCAGACTGGCTTAAGACAGCCATTACCCTGGAGAGGATGATAGGAAACATGAAAGAGTTGAAAGGTGAGGAGCCAATCGGCACCGATGCTGAAGCCTGCGCCTATCTCATGACACTATCCCTGACCCAACCGATGGATAGTGACTGGACCCAAATCTACCTATACGTGGCCAGTCAGACCTATAAGCGATGGGAGAAGGGAGAAATGCCGGCTGATATCGTCGTAGAATCGATCAGCGACTACCAGACCCAGGAACTGAACAGGCTTAAATCGTGGCTCTATCATCAGAGGATAAAAGCGAGGCAAGAGAAGGGTAGAGTAGAGCGGAGGCAAGAAAAAGAGGAAGCTAAAACACAGCGAGAACAGGAACAGCCGGCGTTGTTCAAGTTCTAGTCAGCCCAATCCCTAGTTGGAAATAGGCCGTGGGTAAATCCACGGCCTATTTTTTTGTCTTTAACTCGATCGCATATTGACATATATGAGGGAAATAGGTTAGCCTCAATACAATGACCGCGAAGGAGGTGATAAATGCAAGCTTACTGTGTAAAGTGCCGCACTAAGAGGGAGATGAAGGATGCAAAGAGTATAACCATGAAGAATGGTAAACCGGCGACTCAGGGCAAATGTCCAGTGTGCGGAACCAAGATGTTCAGAATTGGCAAGAGCTAGGTCTATTCTGATATAGCCATAATTAAAGGGCTGGAATTTCCCGATATCGGGATCGTCCAGCCCTTTTTCATTCTTCGAAGGCAACGAAATAAGCTTATGTTACCCAGCAAAAGCCTCTTTTGTTACATGTATAATAGCATGTATATGGATAATCCCTGCCCCCAGGTCGATAAACATAAATGAAGAAAACGGGGCGGTCTGAACTTGCTAGAAGACTAACTTGACAGGCGTATACAATTGGTATACACTTATAAATGAGCGAGGGAGAGCCGAATGTTACGAATTGAGTCTCTGGAGATTGATGACCATATACTTGACAAGATTGAGTCCAAGCACGGCATTTCCTTTGAGGAAGTAGAAGAAGCCTGTCTATCAGAGAAACGACATGTTAGGAGAAGCAAGGAAGGGCTGTATAAGCTGTTTAGCCAGACGGTGGCTGGACGCTACATCCTGGTAGTGCTGGTAAATCTGGGAAGAGGCTGCTGGAAGATAGTCACTGCGAGAGAGATGACTGATAGCGAAAGGCGGCTCTACAGCAAAGCAACCGGAGGTAAGTGAGATGACTGATATAGATAAGGAAGTGGAGAGAATTGAACAGGGCGACGCCTGGGACGAGACCGACGCGGTCGTGCATGTAGAGGTAAAGAAGCCACTGGACAAGGTGATTCCCGTCCGGCTCCCTTCGGACAAGTGGGAACAAATCAGAGAAGAGGCGAGGGAACTGGGTGTCGGTCCCACCACTCTTGCCCGGATGTGGATTTTGGAGCGCTTGCGGCAGCGAGTGAAGGCATAGACCAAGCCTGCGGAAAACTTTTAAGCCTTTTGCCGGGGCATCTTGCTAAGCTTCTGTGACGTTACACACTCTGGGCAAATGACCTAAGCTAGCTGTACAACAGACTTGCGAATTGACGGAGGTTGTCGATTCCTCTTGGCTCACTGGGCTGAAGGTAAACTTCCTTGATCTGAAACTGTGGGAAACTAGTTCGGATTTCCTCGACCAGCTTCTGTTCCTGGTCCCTGCGGATCCGTGAGAAGTCAGTGTTCAGGTCAGGGAAAAGCTTGTTAATGACAAGGTGCCGCACACAAATACCAAATGATCTGAGTTGATTCACGAGATCCTTTGACTCTTCTATTACAAGGCGTTCGGCAGCAGTGACAACCACAAACTCTGTTTTCTGCGATCGCAGCAGCTTTCTTAAGTCGGTAGTGCTCGTTTTGAGTGAGGCAAGAAACTGGTCAGCCCTGTCGGGCTTGCTAAAGGACCTCTCATGGAATCTGTGCTTATCTCTCAATTTGTAAAAGACATTGTTCCACTCGTCGAATACGTCGGGCATTGACAGTAATCGCAAGGTATGACCAGTCGGCGCAGTATCCAATACGTACTTTTCGAAGTCTCCCTCCTCCATCAAGTTTATCAACCGTTGGAGACCCATTACCTCATCCACTCCGGGCACTGGAAGCGAGAGCAGCTTCTCCCTCTCTCCTCTTGTCAGGTGTTCAATCCCGGCTGAGGTCTCCAAGAGTCGTCGCATTTCGCTACTGTACTGTTGCTTGAACTCCTGAAGGGTTTTGTCGGCGGAGATCTCTAAAGCGTACAGGTTTTCGGCTTGCTCCACCATGGTAATCTCGTCTTCGATGTCCTGTCCGAGACAGTCGCCGAGAGAGTGGGCTGGATCAGTGGATACAAGTAGAGTCTTCCTGGAAAGGAGAGCAATAGCGGTTGCCACAGCACAGGTGGTCTTCCCCACACCTCCTTTGCCGCCGAACAATATGAGCTCATTGTCCAGGATATTTCGCATTGACATCTTCTCAGTGCTCACTATAGTGTCCAGCCGCCGGCTATGCTTGTCGATCATTGGTTACAGCAGGTACTAGCCAGCAAGCCGAGAGTTAAGGGCTATTTTCAGGTTTCCCCCGTACCTACATTTTATGCTGAGAGTTCTTCAGCAGCAAGGGGGAAAGACTAATCGAACGCAGTCAAATGGAACACTTCGCCCTGTTCCGCAGTCACTAACTAGGTACTAGTATACTTTACTTGAGATGAGTGACACAAGATGGTACGCGAGTTGCTGAACCAGCCGCCTTAGGACTCATGTGGTTGCATAGTGGAGAATCCCCGTATGTCGAAACAAAGAGACTGTAAACCCTTTTCTCCTCCTGAGTCCATCCCTGGGGCACCCTAAGATAGCGGAAAACACAGTTCCTTTCCTTTATAAACCTTTCTATACCACCATTCTTGTTGCTTAAGCTCAAGTGACTAAGCAACCTCTTCCTGATGTTCTTGGCACTTCCAATGTAGAATGTTTGACAGCAACCTGTGGGATATTCTATCCCATTACCGTCCAGACAAAGTTCATATACCCCTGGACACGCAGGAGCGCTACCCTTGACTGACGAAGATGTAAACGGATATAGCTGGGAAAAATTCGCCGCTAGAGTGTGATATACATACCCGTTTCTCTTAAAGTACGGCGATATCCCCAGCTCCTTTCGGCAATGCCCTACCTCTCTTCTCGTAATCAGTAAACCATATTCTTCGTCTATTTTGCACCTTAATTCTTCATCAGTATACGGCTTTACGATGTGACCACTGCCGATATCTCTCTTCTCGTGGCTAAGAATTGCCTTTATACACCTTTTTGCCCTATCCCTTCCATTGCTAAAAAGGGACCTCAGGAGAACTTCTTTCCCTTTTGGGGTGATGAGAGACAGCTCTCGTGTAACGCGAGAGACCCTACTGGCATCTATTGTAAAATCAAAGCCCTGGCTAACGTCCTTAGAGTCGGAGATAAAACTGGCCAACTCTGCTCTGGTCAGATGCTTTAGGTTTAGTTCATCATTCGATGCAAAGTAATCTCTCTGATATTCCACGACTCCCTTCAGTATCTTATGGACAATCTGGTTCCTGGTATTGATACGTCTCAGCTTATTCAGAAGCCGGCTGATATTCTTTCTGTCCTCTTCCAGTAGTTCGATGTTATCCAAACATCTTGCCAGTTTCTCATAGCCGACCTGGTATTCCATGGAAAATTCCCTTGCGGTATAGTGGATGGGAAAATTGGCTCCTCCCTCAATTTTGGCAATCACGCCATCTCTGGCTAGTGCTGCAGCATCGTGCCGTTTCAGTATGTTTGCCTCTGGAAGAAATTTCGGTATTATGATGCCTTCCTGGACTAATTTCTTGTAGAGTGGAGACTCTTCAACATCACTAATGAAAGTGATAAATTTTTCCACGCTATACCCCAGGAAGTTTGACAGAATTATCTTGCCAACAAGCTCATTCCGCTTTCTCACTCTAGTCAAGCAGCCTCATTCCAGTACGATATGTGCATATTTTTTCCCCATATTTGTCCAACAAATCAAGAATGTCCTCCGGCGCGAGCCTCAATCCGTGGCGAGCGCCGATGCCATAGTGTCTATCGGCAGAGTAAAGCGAAAAGTATTCCCATGCCATACTCGCTCTTAATCCCTGCATATAGTTTACAACAATCAATACCAGGTAACCACCTAGAGAGCCTAGACAAGCCTATACTTGATAGTGAGGGCAACCTTACCACTCGGAGAACTGATAGCCGATGACAAGGCGTTAGAGCTTGACGGATGGGTGAGCGATAGCGTTATTGTACGCAAACGTCTCGTTGACTAATTTCTAAAGCTAGCTGTATTATTAAGTAATAATATTTAAGTAAACAAAAGAGTGACTTTGAGATGCTCAAGAGGATTCTCACTACAACTATTATAATATTATCACTAATATTTATCCTTGGATGGTTTGGGATATCAGGTCTGACATACACTTCAACCGCAGCAAATCCAGAGATAAACACGAAAGCGGAGCTTGGGTCAAAGTGGCAAATGAATCAGACGGAAATTGAGGTAGGAGCAGGTACCGAGAGCGATGGAACCAACAATGCGGAAGCGGTAACCTTCTCAAGCACCTCACTTCCTGACCTCGTTATTGAAGGCATTACCCTGTCACCGACACGTCCATCAATAGGCGACAAAGTAATCTTCACTGTAACCATAAAGAACCAGGGCAGTGGTAAGGCTGGTTCCTCTCATGTCTACTTCTATGTTGATAACGCCCGACAGAATTCAGCCTCCGTCAATACAATAGAGCCTGGTGCCACAGCCAACATCACCTTCGCCTGGACTGCTCAGGCCGGCTCCCATAGCATCAAGGCAGTTGCCGACTCCGAGGAGGAGGTTGTTGAGAGTGATGAGACCAACAATGATTATACATATGTCTTCTCAGTCCTCGCTCCTGACCTCATTATCGACACGATAACCTGGTCACCGGAGAATCCATCAGTAGGGGACAAAGTAACCTTTACTGTGACCATAAAGAACCAGGGTTATATTACAGCTCGTTTCTCGCAAGTTGACTTCCACATTGATGGCGCTTCTAGAGGTTACCAGGATGTTCCGAGGATAGATGCCGGTGCCGCGGTAACAAAGACCTTCACCTGGATTACTCGGGCAGGCTCACATGAAATTAAGGCCATTGCCGACTCCAACAACGTGGTTACTGAGAGTGATGAAACGAACAATGAGAAGACGGTAACCTTCTCAACCGCTACGCCTGACCTCATTATCCAGACGATAACCTGGTCACCGGCAAGCCCTTCGGTAGGGGATGCAGTAACCTTCACCGTGACCATAAAGAACCAGGGCAGTGGCAGGGCGGAGTACTCCCTCGTCGCTTTCTATATTGATGACGCCCGACAGAATTCAGCCTCCGTTAATCGAATAGACGCTGATGCCACAGCCAACATCACCTTCGCCTGGACTGCTCAGGCCGGCTCACATGCCATCAAGGCAGTTGCCGACTCCAACAACGTGGTTACTGAGAGTGATGAAACGAACAATGAGAAGACGGTAACCTTCTCAACCGCTACGCCTGACCTCATCATCCAGACGATAACCTGGTCACCGACAAGCCCTTCGGTAGGGGATACAGTAACCTTCAGGGTGACCATAAAGAATCAGGGTAGCGGTATAGCTGATTCCTCCCGCGTAGCTTACTACATTGAAGGCTCTCCCGCAGTCTATCAGGATGTCCAGGAGATAAATGCTGGCGCTGCAGTGACAAAGAGCTTTACCTGGACTGCCGAAGCAGGCTCACACACCATCAAGGCAGTTGCCGACTTCAGAGAGATGGTTGTCGAGAGTGATGAGACCAATAATGCGAAGACGGTAACCTTCTCAACCCTTCCGCCTGACTTCATTATCCAGAACATCACCTGGTCACCGGCAAACCCATCAGTAGGAGACACAGTAATCTTCACTGTAACCATAGGGAACCAGGGTAGTGGCAGAGGTGATTATTCCCGTGTTTCCTGCTACGTTGACGATATTTACTTGTCTTCGGCTTCAGTTGATAGAATAGCCCCTAACGGTACTGACATTGAGACTTTTACTTGGACTGCTCAGGTCGGCTCGCACACCATCAAGGCAGTCGCTGACTCCGGCAATGCGGTTGCCGAGAGTGACGAGACCAATAATGCGAAGACGGTCGCCTTTACACCCTCTGTTCCTGACCTCATTATCCAGAGCATTACATGGTCACCAACAGATCCATCAGTAGGAGACACAGTACTCTTCACTGTAACCATAAAGAACCAGGGTAGTGGTAAGGCAGGCTACTTCTCCGTCGCTTACTTCATAGATGGCTCCTCTAGAGGTTACCAGGACGTTCCGTGGATAGATGCCGGCGCCGCGGTAACAAAGACCTTCACCTGGACTGCTCGGGCAGGCTCACATGAGATTAAGGCAATTGCCGACTCCAACAACGTGGTTACTGAGAGTGATGAGAACAATAACGAGAAGACAGCAAACTTCCCCGCTCCTGACCTCATCATCCAGACGATAACCTGGTCACCAGAAAGCCCGACAGAAAGCGATAACGTAACCTTCACCGTCACCATTAAGAACCAGGGTAGCGGCAGGGCCGATTACCCCTCTGTTGCTTGCTACATTGATGACGCCTACTTGGCTTCAGCTTCGGTTAATGAAACGGCCCCTGGTGCTACAGTAACCAAGACCTTCAACTGGTTTGCTCAGGCTGGCTCCCACACCTTCACAGCAATTGCCGATAAAGAAAGCCAAATTTTTGAAATTGATGAGACCAATAATGAAAAGACGGTAACCTTCTCGGTCTCTCTCCCACCAGCACCTACTCCCGCACCTGCACTTGTCCCCGAACCTACTCCAGTTACCACACCCAGCCCAAAACCACAAGAGGTAAATATTCATCTCGATGTCCAAAGTACCAGGGTCTCCGTTGGTCAAGATATAGTCCTTAATCTCTCTGCGGACAATCTCAAAACCAAGACGACCATGACAGTTGAGCTAACCTTGGAGATTCCTTCCGGGATGACTGTTACCTCGACTGAGTTCGTCAAAGGTGACAAAGGGCAGTACACTGCCAGTTACAGCGTGGAACCTGGGAGTATCCGGCAAACAGAAGTGCATATCAGAGCTAATCAGGAAGGTAGTTTTATCATCACAGGCCAGCTCGCCCATTATTTTGCGTGGGACAAACCAACAGCGGAATATCAAACGCTATCACTGCCAGTCACGGTGAAAACTGCTGAGGCTCAGGCAGAAAAGCCAACACCTGCCCTTTTACCGAAGGAAGTAATTTGGCCGGGTTGGTGGTTTATTTTAGTTGTGGTGGTGGTGTTAGGTAGCATAGTTACCATAGTTACCATAGCTACCATAGCTACGTTGCAGCCTCGGTAGCAGTACTATTGATTGGTGTGGTGACTATGTTAGAGCCGCTGCTCGCCGCCTGTCAAGGTCTCTAACAAGCGCGACACTAGCTCCCGCAACCAGCCTATAGTATCGATTTAGTCCCAACTGCGCACCGTCAACGGCGTTCACCCAACCGACTGAGAGATTTCAATACCCTAATGTAACGTCGTCGTTAGCCTTCGACTCCATTTCTGTTAAACAGAACTATAACAAAAGACTGCGGGAGCAAGGGATTCTGTCCTGATTTCCGTTTGACGATCTAAGGGCATAGACCGCAGTCTAGCAGACGTACATCTCGTCCTGACTGGCCTCAAATTAACTGAAGCAAGAAGTGCATTAGAATATGACCCTGCTTAGAGCTTGCCCGGACTTCTCTATTCGGGCCACATAGGCATAATTGCCGTCTTTCGGGCAACGAGAAACCATCGAGTACTTGTATCCGGACCCGGGATCAACAAGGGAAGTCTGACCCTACCCGGCTCGTCTTCCACTACCATGATTCTTTTTGGATCGGTGATAGAGTTTTTTACTTACTACTCCCTTCTTGCAACCGCTTGTCGTGTACAAGCAGTTCAATGATGAATGTGGCTCTTTTGCCTAATTCACTTTCTGCCCCTATCCCGCCACCATGCTCGGTTTTATTCCCAGGCAAATGCTCAGACTAAGCCCGGTACCTTTGCCACCACTTGGTGGTGAATAAGGGAGTAAAAAGACGTCTCATATTCTCCTGGGAAACGCCGGGGCCAAGGCAAAGGAGGTCCGAACAGAATTCCCTTCCTTTTCCATGGTAACAGTCAGAGTGCCTCTCTCGCGTGCTTGAAGCATGAAGAATTCGGCATTGATAACGATGTTGAAGAATACTTGCTACAACTGGGAGCTGATCCGGATGACCTAGGGCAGGCCAGAGGAGACAATGAGAGGGCAAATTTCAGCTACGAATAGCCAGAGCGAGGATGAGATTTCCCACAAGTAAGGCAACTATAAAGCCGGCCGTAATGAATGCAATAAAAGGTAGTTCGGGTGTAACCCAAACCTTGTTTCCCAATTTGCCCGCTTTTTGGAAGCTTTCAAGCTGCTTAATTATCTCATCGTTTATTTCCACCCCACTAAAGGCGGGCGCCTTTCTTGGTTCGCCATCCTTATCCGGGCATGGATAAACAAGCCTAATGTGTTTTCTCTTCGCAAGCTGTGCTATCGGCATCTGATAGCTGGTAAATACATTACGAAATTGTTGCCGGAATCCCCCAAATCCCAGACCCAATAGATTACGGAAGCCCAAGACAAATGGGACAATCATGGCTAAAAGTGCAGCATTCATAAGTGTACTTAGCGCAAAGGGGAAAATCTCTGGTAAAACGGGGCTAAATAGCGGAAAGCGATGAGATAGTATGACTAAAGAAGGAGATGCAGGGAAAAGAACGGCTACAGATATCAAGCATTTAGCATCAGCGGCACAAAACAGGCCAATTCGGAAGAACAGGTAGGATACAGCCAAAGTCAGAACAAAGGAAAAAGCAGCTTGCCACAATATGTATGTACCTAATGTGACAACTCGAAGAATAAGCAGTCCGATGCCGACTGTTATCAAAATTAGCCAGGGGATATTGGAAACGCTCCGATTCTTTATGTCAGACTGGGAAGCGTAAATCAAAATGGATAGGCAAAAGATAACAACAAAAGTATCAACATTCAACATAGAATAACCTCGGCATAGGAAACTGAGCTAATTAAACTCATCTATGTCTGTGACCGGTAAATAGCTTTGCTAAGTCGCCAAATACGTTTTCTTCCTGCTCTCTGAAGATTAAATCAGCAAGCAGGGCAATGATTCCGGCAAGGAAAATGGCATCTAGGATACTGCCTCCCCCAACTGATATGACTACTGTTTCACCCCACCGATAGGTGAGCGCACGGTACAGGTTGCCCACATCTGCGCCAATCAGTATTCCAAGGGTGGCCCCCGCATAGGACAAGAGGGCCGAATTAAAATCTCTTGCTCTTTTCATTTTCTTAAACATGAAGGCGATTGCCGCGGCCAGGATCGGCGGGATGGCAAACATATAAATTACCATTCCCTTGTCCGGCTCAAAATAGGTGTAAAGGAAACTAACCACCGAAATAATAGCGACCAATAACAAACTCTCCTTAACAGGAATCCTCTTTTGTAGCAACATTTTTACGCTTATGAAAACAGGAATCGAAAAACCCACCAGATTGAAAGCTAATGTGGCATTACCAAAACGGAGCAAGGGCACATCAAGCAGTCTCGCCATGTCTATTATTGCTTTTATGGCAACTGCGTCAGCAGCTACCAGGACACTCGCCACCGTTGGCAAAGCTGTAAGATAGAAAAAAAACGGTAGCGCTAGCAGCAGAATTATCTCAAAAACGGTGAATCTGACTAGGTGCAGGTACAGAGCGAAGATCTCGATTACACCTAAAACTAATAAAGCGACCAGTATTACAATAAGAATGGCCGAGGGTGTTTGAGTAGCTAATTGTGCACTTGCCATCAATCGCTCCAGATGTACCGTTCAACTCAGACCAAGAATCTATAGACAATAACAGAAATCACCACGAAGATAAGAGAATGCTTCATCCCAGCCAGCACTGTTCCCTCGGATATTTTCCCGGTGAACAGCCCGACACAAATACCTTGAATGATCAGCGAGTGAAAGAATAAGGTTTGATACATCGCGATATCTTCCAAGGAGACGCGAAATTGTATTCCACCAACCTCTCCTACCTTGGTTTCGGCGATCATTTGTGCCATTACACCGATGAAGTAGTGAGAAATGATGATTATTACTGCCATGAAGACAAAAAAGGAAATGTAGCCCACAAAGAGGTAAGGCTGGGTTTCGGCTCTTCTTCGCTTCCTCAGTTCAATGGTTCCCTCGCAATCAATGGCTACGCTCTTCAATATGGGTCCTATCTCGCCGCCGCTCTTCGAGGCCTCTATGATAGTGGCCGCCGTCCTCTCGATTAGCGGAGTCGGGTACTCTCTTGCCAGATACAGTATGGCTTCCTCAAAGGAAACCCCCCATGACATCAGGCTATTCATGTGTTTTATGACTGGGGTAAGAACACCATATTCTCCCTGTGCGGTTATGCTAAGGGCTCCCTGGAGGGTCATCCCTGATTCTACCGCTAGATAAAGATCACGGATGAGTGCCGGGAATTCCGCCTCTGTTTTCGTTATCATCGTCCGCTTATGAAAGTCGTAAAGGCCTGGCGGGATGAAGGCAAGTATAAGAGTAAAGATAATAACTTGAGATATTTCAACATCGAAGTATAAGAGGGTAGCTGCAAAAATAGTACTGAGAACCCCAGCTATGACGTAGACAAGGTAAGGCTTCTTCTCGATGGCTTTCATTGGATTTTCGATGAACTGCCTGAGGGTTGATTTTTGCCTCTGGCGCTGTATTGCTTCGAGTAATGCGTCTTGAGCCATATGAGCCTCCACTCTCATCCTAAGCCTGCGGGGGTCAGAGAATCAGCAAGCAGAATAAACATGATTGATCCCATTGGTAGGCCACCATAGATAAGTGCCTTCAGGAGAACCGGACTGGCGCCGCTGAGCATCATCATGGCAGCAAACATGACAACGACGAACAAGGGACCAGCGATGATAGCGATAATATAAACCTCTGAAAGCATTTCGAGAGTCTTAACGTAATCGGCAAACCGCCTCCGGTTCTCTTCCATATACTCCTGGCCTTTAGCTATGAAATATGACCCCATTTCCCCTCCTGAAAGAGCGCTCGTTATTGCTCCCTGCAGAAAGGTTCTGAAGCGCTCGGACGGGGTTATCGTGGCCAGTTGTCTCAAGGCGCTCATGAAATCAATACCGAGAACTTCAACATCTCTGACCAGCCGCTTGGCTTCTTTGCTTACTTCCCCATAGTATTTCTCTGTTCCTGCCAGCTTTTTAAAGACTTCAAACGGGATGATGCCCACCGATGCCAGAGAAGCCATCCAGCCAATGGCGTAAGGTAAGTTACCGTCTATCTTTCTTTTCTTTTCCCAAGCCATGACCACTAAATATTGATTAAAGAGAAATCGCAAAATAAAAAAAGAGACAGCGATGACTAGAATCAGCAATAGAAGCTCGCCAGATAACCGAAGAATTCCCAATAACGGAGTGGTGGGTAGCTGCTTCAAAGCCTCCCAGACAAGGAAGTTGCCGAAGGCAAGGCGCCAGGCAAGAACGAATATCGGAACAAAAAGCGAAGCCATGAGCAAGGAATAGAAAGTCCCTAGAGAAAGCCAGGCATCTATCGACATACGCATGTCGATCTTTCTCAGCGCCTCAGACTGCGCTGAGAACTTATTCCTTCTGGCTCGGAAATAAGCTCCGAACAGGCGGAGGGCAAGGCTGATCATCATAGCTTCCCTTCTCTCACTTTCCTTTCAGTTTCGTCAGGGTCAACACTGAACTGGAAGAAGATTTCGGACAGTCTCTCGAAGTCTGTTACCTTCTGTTCTATAAGCAATTTCAAAATCTTCAGGCGCCGGGAAAACTCTTTGGATACTTCCTCCTCACTGATGTTCAGCTTACGCATTATTCTCTCAAACAATCGTGCTTCACCGCTGAAGGCAAATTCGTCAGGCCGCCAGCTAAACACCTGATTAGTGGTCAGTGTCTCATTGTCAAAGTCTACGCCCGTTACCTCCATAATACCAGTGACCCGTCGGCCCCGGCTCTCGCCTATTTTCACCATGCCGAGGAGCACTATTATGTCCAGACTATCAAGTAGCATCAGGGGAACATCAATTGGCTCTTTGGTCAACCGTCTGACCACTGCCTCCACGGAGTCGCCGTGAAAAGTGGAGAGAGTGAAGTGCCCCGTAGCCATAGCTTGAAAGAGGGTGTAAGCCTCCCTGCCCCTTACCTCGCCAACCAGGATGTATTCCGGTCTCTGTCGCAGGGCTGCTCGGAGCAAATCAAACATCTCTATTCGGCGGGATTCACTACCTTCCCTGGTTACTGCTGGAATCCAGTTCTGGTGGCGCAGGTTTATCTCCCGGGTGTCCTCAATGCTGACAATCTTGCTGCTAGCCGGTATGAACATAGCTATAGCGTTAAGCATTGATGTTTTCCCTGAAGCGGTGCCGCCGGCGAAGAGAATGTTGCTGCCGTTCTCCACCGCCATCCAGAAATAGGCAGCCATCTCCAGGGAGCTAGAACCAAACTCTATCATGTCAATCGGGCTGAAGGGCACGTCCCGGAATTTCCTGATGGTGAAGGTGGAGCCTCTGGTGGTAACCTCGTCCCCCATGCTCAGCTGCAGCCGGTCCTTGGTGGGCAGGGAAGCGCCAAGCATCGGATTAGCCAATGAAATATGCCTTCCCGACCGCTGCGCCATCTTGTAAATCAGAGAATCAAGCTCTTCCGTGTTAAAGCTGAGGTTGGTCTCCAGCGAACCATAGCGCCGGTGGTAGACGTAGAGGTTAATGTCCGGGCCATTGACAGATATATCCTCGATAGACTTATCTCTAAAGACTGCATCCATCTTCCCGTAGCCGACAAAGTCGCGGGTTATATAGTACATTATTCTCTCCATACTCTCCGGGATTAGCTCAATACGGGAGTCTTGAAGTATTGTCATCACCTTGTTCCGCAGATAAGCCTCAGTCTCATCTGTTCCGGTGAAAGTAGTATCGATGACGTCATAAAGGCGGGTCTTTAGCTCATCAAGCAGCTCTTTCTCCCCAGCGGTTAAGGGGACTTCTTGAATGATGTACCGCGGTGGCTTGGTATTCGTGACGGAAATGAAGGCGAAAGGCTCGTTCACCGCGTATGTTTCCAGGGATTCCGCGCCCTGCGCCGAATCCGGTGCCGCCGCCGGCTCCTCCGCCGGTTGCTTTTCCTCCGGCTCCTCCGCGGCGGGCAGCATTGACTCTACGGACTCCTGCCCGCTTGCCGGGGGTGTTTCCGGAGACGGCTTTTGCGCCGTCTCCGGGGCTAAGGCAGGTTCAGCCCGCTTGTCTGGGGCTATCTCTTTTTTCCCTCGCTTACCCCCGCCAAATGGCCAACTGATGTCTATTACGTGACCAGGCTCGAAAAGTCTTTTCAACCAATCTATCATCTTCTCGCTTTTCACTACTAGTTATTCCCCACCCCAGGCTTTTTGGCTCTTTCGCCAAGCGACTGCCGTCCTGAAGTACCGCTGGTCAAGCACGCTATTATACACGGTGAAGCTTACCGACACTACCGTACCGACCTGATATTCTGGGTGAGAGATACTTTCCCATGCCACCTCAATTTCGTTGGGGACATCCCAGGCGTCATCCTCAATACTATACCCAGCTGTCAAGATGGAAGTGGGCTGCTCATCAAACATGAGAACATCTCCAGTCAGGTCAGTCAGGTCGGCGTGGATATCAAAAGGTGCGGTCACGTTCTTCACTGTCGCTGTGATGGTGGTAGTATCCGTGCTATTAAGTCCGTCGAATTTTACGAAAAACATATTGGGGAAATCCGTTGTCGGGTCAAAACCCTGCTCGGTTCTGGTACTCATGACAATCATACCAGACGATAAGGTAGAGTCCGTTGCCGGGTTAGCGGGAAAGGTGATTCGCCGGATTGCCGTGCTGGTGATGATAACCTGACCCGCCTCCTGGTCAACGGTAATGGTCATCCTATCGGTTCCAAGCCCCTCAAGGCGGTCTGCCCAGACCCTCGGATAATCCGTCGGCAGGGTGATAGTGACTGAGGTAATATTCAACTTGGTCAGGGAACCGGCGTATGGCTTTATACTGAATGATTCCGAACGCATTGAGGACATAGGGCTCAACAGGCTGGCGTCCAGTACCGGCACGGACAGCTCCTCGTCGACAATCAGTTCCTGTGGGTCTGTGCTGACGCTGCCATTGGGGAATGACCGGATAATCAGCCCGTGTTCGTAAATAAGGCTGCCGCCTTCCGGGCTCAGGACATCAAAGATTAGCCGGCTTGAGGGATAATATTCGGTATAAGTTGCCGACCCTGTTGACCATTCAACGGTGTATTCCACCGTCACCGTGGCATCCTCTTTGGTCATTGAGGTGTAAACACCTTGCTTGGGATTAATGAAAATCATCCGGTCCGGGTAAAGTGCTCCCATCCGAATGACGGTGGCCTTGGGCTGCTTCAACAGCGCCACATTCTTGATATCTGATTTCAGGAACAGCATATCGCCATAGGTTGTCTCAAAAGACTGGGCGTCAATCCGGAGGTTCCAGAGAGGCACCTGGGTAGCCTGGATTGAGGCATAGAGCCCCACCATTATAACGAACATCAGTATTGTCCCGAGAACGACCGAGACACCCTTTTTCTCTCTCCAGAATCTCATTTCCTTCCCCCTCTGCTGGATATCGGTTCCTTTTGTATCGTCTACGCAAATCCTAGGATAGTGTATGGAGCATTAGCTCCATACACTATCCCTCCGAACCACCCATGTTTGGTCTATCTTATTTTCGTTCTAGTAGACTCTAATGGTGTGGTCGGCGACGAAGGCTTCGCTAGATTTGTGCAGGATTTTCACGGTGAAGTCGCTGTTGGCTTTAACCCTTGCTGTGGTTGAGCCACTGACTTGGGAGAAGTCCAGCCGGTCGCCGGGACTGATGTCGCCGCTGCCATCGGAGTCAACCCACTCAAGTGTAATTTTGCCGGTACCCATAGCTACCGCCGAATTGGCAATCCAACTGGCTCCGTCCAGGACCACAGTTACTTCCCCAGTTGCGTTATCGGTGTAAGTGACGATAGAGTTGAACTCCGATTCGTCGATGCTCTGGCCGCCCTCCCAGTAGAGCTTGGCTATCCTATTTGAAGTGTCCGTGCCCACAGCTTTCAGAGAGTCATCGGCAAGGCTGGATGACATTGAGGGTGGTACCTTGGGTCTAGCCGTCTGGTAGACGAAGCCGCCCACGATGGCCGCCATGATGACTGTTACTGCCACCATCAGGATGACGCCGATAACCGGGCTAACCGCCTTTTTTCCGAACAGGAAATTATATCCTTTTAGATTGAACATGTTTTCTCCTTTCTTTTTTCTTTTTGTATTTTGTGGTATACTTTAACTAAGCTTCTGTCCCCGATGGTAGGTTGTCCTTTGTTGCCGTTTATTTAGGAGTTCCTACCACGTGCTGATTTTTTACCGATAAGCATCACCTCCTTGCTGCACTCTTATTCGCTTTCTCATTGCTCCTCCAAGAGTCTCTTTACTCTCTGTGTCAACTGCTCCCGTTCCTCCGTTGAATCCCTGGCTGCTGGTTCAAGATTAAAAGCGAGGAGCAAGTCGATATAAGCGCGCTGTAAATTCTTTATCCCCCTTTTAAACTCCTCAAACTCCCGGCGGCTAACAGATTCCTCAACTTTAGCACCTTTAGCCGTACCCACTTCCTCTGGTGCAACGCCAGATTCCTCCCCTTGTTTCAGCAACGTGTTGATACAAACCTCAATAAATTCAACTCGACTAAACGTATCTCGGTTTCGGTCAATTATTTGCATGAGCTTCGCCGGCATGACTATTATCGCTTTGTCTTTAGTAAGCTCATCAAAAGCCATAGCAATCTCCTAGTAGCGTCTAAGCATCGCCTTTATCCTAGCTACTTGCTCTGCCAGACTCGTTCCCTTGGATAAATAGGCATCAGCTTCGACAGTCGTAGCTCTCTCCCAGCCTTCCTTCTCCCGACTATTCCCTATCACTACTACGGGCAGAATTCTGTCCTTGCGAAACTGCCAGCAATCTGAGGCAGTTTTGACGAAACCCTCATCCACCACAAGAAGCCTGACATTTTCGTTTGCCGTCAGGGCACTGGCTTCTTGTGAGTTCCCCACCGTTTCAGCGGCGATACCTGCGCCTCGGATGGCGTCACGAAGGTTAGCTGCCTCATCCAGATCATCCAAGAGCAATACCACCGCCGGGTTTGCTGTTTTCTTGTCTTCACTAACGAAGTGGAAACGGTACGCCTTTGCCGTTAAAGCCAGGAGCCCCAACCAGCCAAGCCTCGTTTCTTGTTCTACGGTCTTAAGTTCGCCTTTAGTAATCATTGATTGATCCTCTAGTTCTGAACGCTACTTATATCATAGGTGTAGACCGTTGCAATCTGCGTTGCAATCGTTGCAATTTCGTTGCAAAAGCGCACCAATTTCGTTGCAATGTCTGATTTGGGAAAAATCATCTTTTCCTAGCGGGGTCTGAGGAAGCGATAGCCCGTGCCACGCTCCGTCAAAATGATTCGAGGGTTCTGAGGATCATCACCCAGCTTGGTTCTCAGACGTGCCACATATGACCTGATGGTGGATTGGGCTTCGAAGGCACTTTCTCCCCACAGCCGTTCCGCCAGCTTCTCCTGTGTCACCAGTCTACCCTCATTTCTTACCAGTTCGGAGAGCAGCGTCCACTCGGTGGCAGTTAGAGCGACTGGCTTATTATCTAGGGCGACTATGTGTGCGCTGAGGTCAATGGTCAACCGAACCGCGTCTATCCGGTGCTGCTCGCCCCGAAGCTGGGGCATATGGGTGCGACCCAGGGCATTCCTGACGCGAGACAGTAAGACCATAGAGTCAAAGGGCTTGGTCACATAGTCGTCAGCCCCTGTCTCCAAGCCCCGCACCACGTCACTATCTCCGGTTCGTGCTGTCAGGATGATTACCGGCACATTTGAAAAACGCCGGATTTCTTGCAGCACCTCTATCCCGTCAATATCAGGAAGGCCCAGGTCGAGAATTACTACATCCGGCAGTTCTGTCTCTACCATTTCAACAGCTTTAACGCCGCTGTCAGTAGATGACAATACCCAGCCGGGCCAGCGGAACTCGAAAGCTAACGAGACGATTTCGACTATCGCAGGGTCATCTTCGACCACCAAAACCTTCAACTCTTCCCCTCCTGATGTTGAGAAACGGAATCCTCAAGCGGCAGTGTAAAGCCAAATGTATTACCCTTGCTTGCCTCACTTTCTACCCATATCCTGCCGCCATGCGACTCAATGAGCCGTCGGCATAAAAACAGCCCTAGCCCTGAGCCTGGTAATTTCTGTCTGTCTACCTTATGGTAGGGCTGAAACAACCTCTGCTTCTCCTCTGCAGAAAAAGCCGCTCCGCTGTTGTGAACTTCTATCACCAGCTCCCGTTCGCGAGTCGAAGCCTTTAGTTCGATGTTGCCGCCCTCTGGAGTAAACTTCACCGCATTCTCAAGCAGGTTCATCAATACCTGGGCAATACGCCGTCGGTCGGCCTTCACCAATGGAAGCTTTTGAGGTAAATTCAAGTTGAGGGCTTGCCTTTTACTTTCGGCAAGGGGCAGAAACTGCAGCGCAATGTCCTTGAGGACAGCGGCAGGGTTGATAAGAGTTTTCTCCAGCAAGAAAGCCCCGGCTTGAATTTGAGCCACATCCAACATGTCCGAGAGGCGCGCCTCCAAGGCTTCGGCACCACGGATAACGCTGCTAATGAGCCTATCCTGAGGACTTCCCGCCTCTGGGTGAAATTGTTCGACTAACAGTCGGGCGGAGGCGAGGACAGGCGTAAGGGGAGTTCGAAGTTCATGGGCTAATAGCGCGATGAACTGTACTCGCTCCCTGTCCTGCTCTTCCACGGTCTGCCGTCTCAGACTCTCTTCCTGGAGTTGCTTTTTCATCTCTGCAACCAGCCCCTCAAGCTGCTTCAGTCGCTGTTCCAGTTCTGTTTGTCGTCCTTGTTCCACTCAACTAACTCCCGGCTAGCACGGATCAGGATTATCTACGGCCCGAGCCCAGCCAATCTTCTTTTCAGCAGGCTGAACTTCCGGCTTCGGCTCGGCTTTCGCTTTGCCTTGCGCCTCCTTGCCAGCTCAGCCCTGGGATTTCACTCAACCCAGCAAAACTATCGCATCAAGAATGCCCTGTGCCGACGCCCTGTCGGCCAGGGCTGCCGACTTGAGCACATGGCCTCGCGCTCCTGCCTGGTAGCACCTGAGTATGTCCTCATCTTCATCCGAGACGGTCAGTACGGTCACCGGGATGTCCTTCAGCTTTTCCTCTTTCTTTATCTGTTCTAGTACCTCTACACCGCTGATACCTGGCAGCCGGAGGTCGAGCAGGATGACATCCGGCCGCGGGTACTCCCTTTCGTCAGCGTAGTCAGCCCTGTGGTACAGGAAGTCCAGCGCCTCTTCCCCATCGTGAACCCAGAACAGTCTGGGCTTCAGCATTCCGTCTTCCAGCGCCCGCTTAATAAGTAGCGCGTGCTCCTCGGTATCTTCTACGAGCAGGATGTTTAGTTCCTTCTCTTTGGCCATCTTTCTACCTCCTCAATGCACTCCCAATGCGTGCCTTAAGCTCCGAAGGTGATATTGGTTTTCGCATATAGCCCTTGGCGCCTGCCCTTACCGCATCAACAATCACATCCGCCATATCCATCTTCTCCGGAATCATCAGGATAATAGCAGCCGAAGGATTGTCATGTCCTATTGCTCGCATTGCCGCGAAGTCATTCACATCCGCGATGGCGAGGTCCAGGAGCACTATATTAGGCTTGAACTCCGAATACTTCTCCGCAACTTCCTGACCGTCCTTGGCGGTGGCGACAACCTTAAGGCCCAGCGAATCGAGCGCAGAGGTGAGCATGATGCGCATAAACGAGGAACCATCTCCTATAAGTACCTTCAGTGCTTCCATAGCTGCCCCTCCTTTCTACTAAACTGTTATCATCAGCCAACCGCACGGGGGAAACACCGATGCGTAATGGCCGGTCACACCAATCGCCTGGCTTTATCTCTGGTTAGTGAGCCGCCTCCGGCGCAGGCCCACCGCCCTGGTCGCTCTCAACCGTATCCTTGTGACCAGGCAGTGTGAAATATATAGTAGTCCCTTTGCCTGCCTCACTTTCTATCCATATTCTTCCACCATGCGCTTCAACAATCCTTTTCACGATTGCCAGTCCCGCACCGGTTCCCTTGCTTTCTTTCTCTCCTCGATAGAACAGTTCGAAAACCTTATCCAGTTTGTATGGCTTAATGCCTATGCCATTGTCGCGCACGAAGAAAACGACCTCTCCGGCTGAAGAACGGTGACCTATCTCTATACTCAGCGGCCTGCTTTTATCACGGTATTCCGTGCTATTTTGAATCAGGTTGTTCAGCACCTGGCCCATTCTCATCCGGTCTGCATAGACGGTGGGGAAAGTCTCTGCCACTGAGATGCTGGCCTTGCTCGAACTTATCTGCCCGGCAAGCTGCTGAAGTGACTCCTCTATAATCTCCTTGAAGGGTACGTTTTCGGTAGGCTCCACTACCCGGCCAACACGCGCATACTCCAGGATTCCCTTCAAAAGTCGCTGCATTCTCGAAATGCCGGTTTCGATTGACCCGATGTCCTCCTCTACCCTCTCTGTTTTTCGCTCCTCCAGGTCTGCCCGAAGCGCTCTGGCGAAGCTTTCAATAGTGACTAGTGGCCCCCGGAGGTCATGGCTGATGGTATAGGCGAACGTCTGAAGTTCTTGAATTGTTGCCTGTAACTCCCCGATTAGCCTTTCACGCTCCTTTTCCGCCGCCTTTCGCTCGGTGATGTCGTGCATCACAACGAGTTCTTCTTCTTCTTCTTCTTCTTCTTCTTCTGCAACAATCATTCCCCTAGCCCCAATATTTAATATCCTCTCGCCCAGCTTTTCTGACTGATAGTGCAGTTCAAAATTCTCCAGCGTATCTTCGGTCCCATACAACCTGGTTAACTCAGTGTTGAGCTTGTCGTCTTTATCTCCCAGTACATCGGCTATGTTGCTGCCTATCGTCTTTTCCGGTTCTGTTTGGAATAATTCATAGAAGGAACGGTTAGCACTCTTTATCGTCAAAGCCCTATCGAGAACAAGCAGGGAATCAGGGACTGTAGCCATTATGTGTTGTAAGAATTTCTTCTCCCTGTCTAATTCTCTTGTGCGCTCCTTTACCAGCTCTTCAAGGTGCGCTTGATATCTAGACAGTTCCAACTGCATGCGTTTGCGCTCAATGGCATAGGACAAACTCCGTACCAGGCTCTCGCCATCTACATGTCCCTTGATCATATAATCCTGAGCCCCCTGGGCAATTGCCTTGATTCCCAGCGCTTCATCACGCAGACCAGTCAGCACCACAACCGGCAAATCTGCGGCTTGCTCCTCAATCTTCATCAGCCCGTCAAGACCTTGGCTATCAGGTAAGCCCAGGTCAGTCAAAACGATGTTAATGTCTCCTGAGGCCAGGCGCTCTATCGCCTGGGACAGTCGGTCAACCCATTCGAGTTTGTAATTAGCTACCCCAGCTTCGAGCAGGAACTCGCGGATCAGCCGGGCGTCTCCCGGGTTGTCCTCAATCAGCAACACTTTGATAGGTTTAATACTCATATCTCTTACTTCGGCGGTAGTCTCACGATGCTGAGCCAGAAATCCTCGATGGCATTCGCTACCTTAGCGAATTGCAGCAGGTCAATCGGCTTGGTGATGTAAGCGTTCGCGTGCAGGCCGTAGGTTTTGAGAATATCCTGTTCGTCAGATGAGGTGGTCAAAATCACTACCGGAATCAATTTCAGGTCAGGAGACTCCTTAATTTCCGCTAGCACCTCACGTCCGTCCTTTTTCGGCAAGTTCAGGTCAAGCAGGATGAGGTCGGGGCGAACCGCGTCAGCATATTTGCCTTCTTTATGCAGGAAGGCCATGGCCTCTACGCCATCCCTGACCACGCTCAGGTTGTTGTACACCTTGGACTCTTTGAGGGCTTCCCGAGTTAAGCGTACGTCTCCAGGGTTATCTTCGACCAACAAAATCTCAGCAATCTGTGCGGGCATTTGTCTACTCATGGTTGTTATCTCCTTTCATTGGGATTGTGAAGTAAAACGTCGAACCCTTACCCACCTCTGACTCAACCCAGATTCGCCCACCGTGGAGTTCCACAACCCGCTTGCAGAGCGCGAGACCGATGCCCGTGCCGGGATACTCTGTCTTACTGTGGAGGCGCTGAAAGATGGCGAAGAGACGGTCGTGATACTGGGGGTCGATGCCAATACCGTTATCACGAACTGAAAAGAGCCACCTGTCTTCTTTTTGTTCGGCACCAACGTGGATACGCGGCAGATCCTCACCGTGGAACTTGATGCCGTTGCTGATGAGGTTCTGGAATACCTCAGTAAGCTGGGCAGCGTCAGCAACTACCGTGGGTAATGGGTCGTGGGTGACCTCCGCTTTACTCTCTGTAATAGCCACTTCCAGATTAGTGAGGGCGTTGTCAAGGATGACATTGCAATCAGTCGGCTCGAAAGCTTTACCCTGCCTGCCGACGCGAGAATATGCCAGCAGGGCATTAATCATCCCTTGCATCCTGGATGCCCCGTCAACGACGTACCTGATGAACTCGTCCGCATCGGCATCCAGCTTGCCTTTGTAGCGCTTCTCCAGTAACTGTGTGTAGCTGGAAACCATCCGCAGCGGCTCCTGCAGGTCGTGTGACGCAACATAAGCAAAGTGCTCCAGTTCCTTATTGGAGCTCGCCAGCTCCTCTTCAACACGCCGCTGCTCCGTGATATCGCGTGCGGCGGCAAACACGCCAACGGCTTTGCCGGTCTCATCCCGATAAACTGAGGTGTTGTACAAAACTGCTGTCACACCGCCATCCTGGTGCCGGAGGTCCAGAGCATAGTTTTTCACCGAGCCCTTTTCAAACGCCTGCCGATAGCCTTCCCTAGCCTTCTCAGGCTCAGTGAAATAATTTGAAAAGTCTGTGCCGATGAGCTCTTCCCGGGAATAACCGGTAGCTGTCTCCGTGGCTCTGTTCGCATCGGTGACTTTCCCCTCTGGACTGATGGTCACCAGCGGGTCAAGGCTGGCTTCAATCAGGCTGCGAGTATAGGCACCGGTGCGCTGCATTTCTTCCGTACTCGCCTGCAACTCCTCTGAGGTAGCCTGGAGCTCCTCGTAGTTGGCCTGCATCTCCTCGTGGGCGGTCTCAAGCTCCTGCTCTCGTTGGCGAATACTAACCAGCAATGTCTGACTGGTGGCGATAGCATCCCGGTAGGCATTGACACGGTTGCTCCGCTGTTTTTCCATCGCTCGCAGTTGTTCGGCAATCGTTCTGTCCGAGTCTAAGTAGCCAACACGAGGAATCTCACGTATGCTCCTGAGGAGGTGGCTACCGGCGACGTTGCGCGCACTTGGGATTGGTATCGACGCGGCTAGTACGTCGCCCGTCGTTGTCGGACGAGTTTTGACACGGGCAAGTCCTTTCATACTCCGTTGCGTCTTTATCGTATGCATGGCAAATCTTCTCCTTTTTCTTATTCATTCTTGGCGATGAGTGCCATTACCTCACCGGCAATCTGCTCCACAGGCAGCACGTAGTCAATGACGCCGGCGTCAATCGCTGCCTTGGGCATGGCGAAGCAGCGTGAAGTACTCTCGTCTTGGGCAATGGTCATCCCTCCCTTTGCTTTAATAGCCAAGCATCCTTGTGCCCCATCGACGCCGGTGCCGGATAGAATGACCCCTATTACATTATGGGCGAAGGCCTGTGCCGCAGAGGTAAAAAGCACATCTACGGATGGGCGCACGTAGTGCACCGGTTTCCCCAGACTCAGGGCAAGCTGCCCATTCTTGATACTGAGGTGCTGCCCGGGAATAGCTACGTAAACCACTCCTGACTCTAAAGGCTGCCCCTGCTGAGCGAGGCATACCCGCAGTGAAGAGTGGTGACTCAGGAGTTCAGGCAGGCGTGTCTGGCGGTCACTTTGCAGGTGCTGAACGACAAGTATCGCCGCTGGCAATCCAGCCGGCAGGCGGGATAGCACCTGCGTCAGGGCATCAATACCCCCTGCCGAAGCGCCAATAGCCACGACCCTTTCTGCTTGCCTACCTGCGTTGTCTCTCATGTCACTCTTCTGCCTCCCAGCCTTCGGAATAGCTTCGACTTGCTATCAACGCCGGTAAAGAGAGTCTTTGTTTCCCCCACCAGTACCTCAGCTTTGCCCAGGAGGAGAAAACCCTCCTCTTTCAGCCCCTGGTAGAAGCTTTTGAGCACGTGTGTCTGCAGCACAGGGTTGAAGTAAATAAGCACGTTGCGGCACACCACGAGATCCTGATTCTGGTAAGGCGGGGCACTAACCAGATTATGCATCTCAAAAGTCACCAGTCGCCTGAGCGGCGACTGGACACGGAAACCGTTACCCTCAGGGGTAAAGTACTTGCCCAACCATGCCAGACGAATGCCTTCCATATCCTTTGGAGCAAACAAGCCATCCCCGGCGAGTTCCAGTGCTTTGGCATCAACGTCGGTACCCAGGATGGCGATGTCCCACTGGTGAGCTTCCTCGCCCAGTAATTCCAGCAGGAGCATGGCGATGGAATAGGGCTCCTGGCCGGTGGCGCAGCCTGCGCTCCAGATCCGGATATTCTTCGTTGCCTTGCTAGTCAGCGCGGGGAAAACCACCTTCTCCAGCGCCAGAAAGGCAACCTCGTCTCGGAAGAAGCTGGTAACGTTGATGGTGAGGTCGTCGAACAGCCGCTCATACTCACCTGGGTCTTTATCCAGAACACGGCTGTAGTCAGCATAGGTCTGGACACCTCTGGCACGTAGCCGGCGCTCCAGGCGCCTGGTTAAAGTCGTTTCTCTGTACTCCCGAAAGTCAAAACCCCGTTCACCGTAGACTTTCTCAAGAAGGTATTGCAGTTCCCTTGTGTTGTCAGCCACATTCATCTCTCACTCGCCTCGCCTGCCCGGGTTAACCTTTCCTCCTCTCTTTAACTGGCTCAGCCCTTGTCTTACCGCTCTCTGGCACTATCCGCTGTTTACCCTGGCTAACACTGCGATTCTCCACCTTCGCCCCACAATTGGGACAGAACTTATGCGAAATCCAAAAACGCCAGGTTCGGTTACACTCGGGACATTTTATGGTCCATGGCTCACCACAATTGGGGCAGTAATCGGCAACACTGCTGATGGTGGTGCCACAGCCGGGGCACTTGTTCCATTGTGTCATCTGACTCCTCCCTCTCATTCTTCTTTCGTTTCACCACGCTTGCGCAGCTTTTTTCTCTCAAAACCAAGCAGGTTGCCCGCGTCGTCCAGGCGGACTTCATACAGTCCCAGCACATCCATGGTATCGGGGATAGCCTTTCTTTCCAGGGCTTCCAGTAAGACTACCCATCCGTCCTCTGTCTTGGACAGACTAACAATACCGTTAACAGGCGTCTTGCTAAGCCTGGCAAACTCCTGCTCGGCCTTTTCAACTATCTCATCGGCGTTCATTGCCATTCTTCACTCCTCCCTTTTGGTCAAGGGTATATCACAATTTTCCCACGGCTTATCTGCTGCCAGCGTGCCAACAAGAAGTAAATCTGTCTAACTCGCCCGGTGGCAGAAGCACCTGGATGGCTTACCCCCTCTATTCTTTTCTACCCGCCAGCTTGTTCAGTCTTTTTCTCAGCGGACTGAGCCTCTGGCTTCGGTTCGGCTTTAGTTTCCGCCTTCTTCCGTTTAAATAACGACTTGATCTTGTCTACTACTCTCATCGTTTTCCTCCTTTATGGATAGACACTACTTTATTCCAAACCGCCTTAAAAAACGCCGATTCCTTTCAGCGAAGACTTATCTTCTTTCGCCGTTGCTCTTCAGCGGCTCCCGCCCGCAACGCCTCATCCCAGTCCTCCCAGATGCCATGCCCTAACATGGTAGCCATCCCGGCAAGAGCCGCCCTTAGCTTTACCCCTAAAAGGGGGATACCGGCCACGTGGATGATAAGGTCAGCATCGATCATCAGTCCCTTCTCCAGTACCCTGTCCAGAAGGTCTACCAGCGTCGCATGAGTATCTCGACTGGGGTTCATTTCATGCCATCCTTAGCCGGAACAACAGGCTTCGCCACAAAGCTGTAGGGAGGCCAGGGGCCAGAGAAATGGACGGAGAAACCCTCTCTATTATTGATCCGCTCCAGTTCCTCACCCAGGCTGCCCACCTTCTCTTTGGTTACCAAGCAGGAGAGGTTGAGCAGCATCACTTTATCCTTCTCTACCCTTTTGGTCTTCTCCACCACAATATCATCGGTGTGCTTGCTGATCCTGCCATAGAAGTCTTTAAACCACTCACCCTCGAGCCTTTCCACCTCAGCCTTTACTGCCTTTTCCAATTTCTGCTTATACATGTACGCCATCCCTGGTGATTTAGCAGTCATCTCCTCTTTTATTTTTCTAATCTCTTCACTTCGTTCAGCGACCTGTTCTCCTATCACCATAGGCCCATATGAAACCTGCACCACATACTCATCCTTACCCTTTATCTTTTCCATCACACCGCAAAGTCGGTCATAGTCTTCCTTAAGCCAATCCTTTATCACCTGGTCAGGTGAAGTATCCTTATCCTTGGGCTGTAGAATGGTATCAAAGCCTAATGGGATTACGGTGCCAAATCGTTCCTTGGCATCGTCAAGGACGCTCTGGTGTGTTCTTACCCAGTTTTTCACTGTCTCACTATCGCTTGACTGGTAAGGCTCGGTAGAGCAGTTGTGGACGATAGCACAAAGGCCTTTATAAGAGATGGTGTAAACATCGTTACCCTCTAACCCTACTGACCCCAGCTTAACCGCATTTCCGCCGGCTGCAATTCCATATACATATCGCCCTTTATCTTCAGCCACAACTCCCAATCCTTTGACCGGCACTTTCATCTCAAGCCGGCTATCTTCAGCGACAGTCTCTTGCCGAACCTCCGTTTTTGCCTGAGGAGCCCTCGTCTCATCTGACAAGATCTGTGAGGCAGAGGAAATCGGGATCGTTAGCTCTTCGAGGAGCCCTTCTATCTGCTTTGTCTGAACCTTCCGCTGGGCAAGCTCAGAGGTCAGGAACTTGATGATTCTAGAGTCTATAACTCTTTCTTTCTCCCGCCGGGTGGATTCCAAAGACTCGACGAAAGCAGCCATAGCATCAAGTGCCGGCTCATCGACCGGGGTACTCGCCACCTCGAGGACAGCCCGTACGTTTTCTTTGTTAACTGGTTTGCCAGCTATATGCAAGGCTAATACAGCGTAAAATATATTTTCCATTTGTCTCATCTTTTTACAAGTTACTAACTTTTCCTTCAAGAAAGTCGGCAAGCTTCCTGTAGCTTTCGATAGCATCACAGCGCGGATTGTAATTGAAAATTGACTTGCCTTCATGCCAGGCCTTGGCAAGATCAACCCTTTTCCGAATCTGAAAGTCAGTCACCAGGGCCGGCCGTCTTATTTCTTGAACTTCCGACGTCTCCCCTGATTGTTTTCCTCGCAAATTGGCCAGAACTCTCGCTGACACTGAGTTGGTGGTCACCATATTAGGTATGATAGCGACAATCTCAATATCAGCATCCAGGATGTCCTTTAATTCAGATATTTCAGTTTCCAGAGCCACTACTCCTCGAATTGAGGTATCCTCAGCTTGAATCGGTACCAGCACCTTCTTAGCAGCAAGAAGAACGTTATCTGTTAACACATTAATCACAGGCGATGAATCTATTAAACAGAATTCGAAATCCGCACTAAAAGATTCGAGTACCTTCTTGAGCCTATATTCACCCGCTCTCTGCACAACGAGCTCGTCCTCTAACCGAATGAGCGACCTATGTGCCGGCATTACCCAGAAATTTTCCACTCGAGTGATTAGGGTCTTTATCCGATCCACATCCCCTTTTAACAGAAGACCAGCAAGGTCGAAATCGCTACTCGTGTACGTGCCTTCGAGACCGCAGCCCACAGTCAAATGCCCCTGTGGATCAAAGTCAATGAGGAGCACCTTTCGCCCTTTTTCGGCAAAAGCCGCGCCAAGATTTATCGTTGTTGTTGTTTTGCCGACTCCACCCTTGGGGTTGGCCACTGCCAGCATGCAACTCATCCTATTTCCCCCGGCTGATTCTTCGTGCTTCGGATTCTGTCTGCCAGCTTTCCGGGTTAATTACCTTATCTATGACATCATCTACGATCCCATCCAATCCATCTCTTACGGCCTGAACTGACTCGGTGATGCCCTGCTCTTTTTTTATCTCCTCCAGGGCGGCGTCCAGGTCCATCAGAGCTACTCCCAGCCTCTCGCATTCTTCATCAGTCAAAATCCCGCTTTCCACTCTCTTGAATGCTTGCACCTTCAGGGCATCTCTAATTACCTCAACCAAGGCTATCACCAGCCCCAGTACCCCCTGCTTTAGGTTATTCTCATCAATTTCAATAGCCATAACTTGAGCCGACTATTTTCGTTCCTTCTCCAGGCTGATTTTCAAGATGCCATTGTTGTAAGTTAAGCGCAGCTTACCTTTAACCGGGCAGGGCAATGCTATCTCCGTGTGATACTGGTGACACGGAGCCTTGGCGAAGAGGACAAGACAGTCACCCTTTACCTCAGCCACTATGTCCTTCTCATCTACCCCCGGTAACTCAGCAATCACCATCAGGTAGTCGCCTTCATCGAATATATCGGTAACCACGTCTTTCTGGGCCCGTTGCGCAGCTTCCTCTTCCTTGAGTGTTGCTCGGCTAGCTCTCAGCGTGACCCCAGGAGGGGCGACCCTGATATTCCTTCTGCTTCCCTCGCTCTTCTTTAAGGGAGAAGCTTTCCCCAGTTGGCGCTCTACCTCGGCATCAGCAGCTTTTTGCCGTTCCAGAAACGCTGGTGATTGCTTTAGGCCCTTGACCAGATCACTCAAACCGGGAATAACCCCGCCCAGACCATGAAGAACACCTTCGACTGGGCCCTCAGGCTGCTTCTCCCGCTGGTCCTGAAGGTTACCTTTATTTTCTTTCCTTTCCTCTTCCTGTCCCATTATTCTCCTTTTTGCCAAATGTGATCTTGAGTATGCCGTGTTTAAGCTGCAGGTCTGTTTGCGCAAGGTTGGCCGAAGTAGGTAATTGCACAATTACGACAACGTTATCCTTCTCATTAAGCACATCCACCAGTGGCCTCCCTCCAGTTGATACAGGAACATCTTCTTCCTCCAGAAACCACCAGCTAAAAAGAACCTTGTCTCCACTAACCAGGTCAATGCTAGATTCCTTGAAGGCTACTACCGGCTTGCGCCAAAGCTCTCGGGCTTTCCCGTTTATTACCTCTTTCAGTCTCTGCAACACCTCAAAGTCGCTCGAGGCATCAATGAGGTTCCTTAATTCAGATATTTCGGCATGCCGATGCCACCACAGGTGCCATAGTATAGCCCGGCTTTTCTCGTCGAGAATATCCAGAAGATGAGCGAAGTCCACTTTTACCTTATTCAGCGTAGCCGCCTTTTCTCCGACTTTTACCTTCTCCAAATGGTCCCCTCCCCTTACTCTGCTGGTATCTCAGGGACTGCCTGGGCTTTAGCCCTCTTCGCCTTGGCACTTATCCAACCACACCAGGGGCACCCGTCGTTCAGAAGCTCCTCAGCAGGGACCTTCTTATTGCACTGGGGGCATTCCTCCTTACCAACGGCAGCTTGTTTCCAGGCAGAAGTCTCATAATTAGTCCCGCTGGGGAACTCCAGCCCATACTTGGCTGCCGTCTCGAAGGAAGCCAGGGCAGCCCTTATCTTCACTCCTAAAAGCTCGACTCCGGCTACTGAGACACAGATATCAGCATTGATGACGAGCCCCTTGTCCAAAACACGATCGATTACATCGGCAAGGGTTGACACTCCGTCCTTGCTTGCCTGTAATGGCATCTATTCACCCCTCTGGCTTCTGCTATATTCCTTCACTGACCTCAACCTCTCAATAAGCTGGTCTTCCAGTTCCTGGTATTCCTCCTCACTTAGCTCGCCATCCTGTAGCATCAATTGAAGCTGCTGGAGCCTTTCCTTGATCGACTCCTCGGTTATGAGTCGTTCCTTGTCAATCTCATCCCTTAGCTTCATGAGAATCTCTCTACACAGAGTGAAGGGGACTCCCACCAGGACATCATAAAGTAAACCGATTATCAATTGGCCGGCTCCAACTCTAAGTTAATAAAACTATACGGGGCCAAGGGCCCCACGTACTTAAAATTAACCTTGCCCTGATACTGGGAATCCAGTTTGTAAACCTCCTGTTGGAAATTACTCTCCTCAGACCTATCGATTAAAAAGGAGGCGTTCAGTATGTTCTTCACGCCTAGTGAGTTATTTAGCTTGGCCTCAATAGACAATCTCTTGAGGACGGCGTAAACCCGCTCGGCGTATCTCTCTTTCCAGTCCAGAGCAATACACTCCACCATTCTGCCGGCTTCTATCAGCAGTCTTTGTGCTTCAATGGGTGAGGAAGCGGCTGCTATTTTCGTCTTGAGCCTGGTTAGTTCTTCGTTTCCGCCCTGAAGCCCCTTAACCATGGCCTCCTGATCCCAGAAGACCTTCAGTTCGACCGCTACCTTGCCGGCAAGCCGTGCAAGCTCACGGGAAAGACCCGGGTAATTCTTCTCAAGAAGCTTTAGAACATCATCATTGCTACCCGCTATCATGCCGAAGCCCATAGGGAGAATGGTGTAATCTTTCAACAATTTGTCTTGAACCACAGTATGGGCAAGCACATTCTTGCGAGTAGGGTCTATCTCATTGACTTCGATATCACTGACCACCGCTGCTAACCCTTGATAGTTGTTTGTGTATACCTCAGCACCCTCTATGCCGGAGAAGCTGAATCTCCTGGGTTGAGGTTCCTCTATAATGCCGTAAATATATTTACCTTGCTGAGGCATCTGTTCTCCTTTCTGCTTCTGTATCTAATCCATCTAGAGTCGGGAGCACCTCCAGACTTTCGGTCATGCTCTCTACCGAGACAAGGGCCCGGTTAGTAAGCTTTGCGAGCTCACTTCGAGTGCGCGCTTGAATCATCGCAATCACCCTCGGCCGCTCTTCCAGAACGTCTGCCAATTTCACACCAGTGCCGTCTCGCAAGGTTTTGGCCGCTCGTTCAGCTTTGCCCTCAACCACATCTAAAAGGATGTAAACCCGGCTACTCATCAGCAAACACTCGCTTCTTTATACTCCTCTTCGAAGGCTATCCCGGAATAGTGCTGTACCTTTTCCCAGCCACTCAATCGCCCTGTCAAAATGTTTCTGGCAGATCTCGAGCCTAGTCTCCCGACCCGCTTGGATAGACTCCCTGATGGCTATCATGGAAGCCTCTCGGCAAATAGACTCGATATCCGAGCCAGCCATACCTTCGGTCTCTTTAGCCAATGACTGGAGCTTGACGTCATTGGCTAAAGGCTTTCCCCTGGTATGAACCTTGAATATCTCGTGCCGGGCTTGCTCATCGGGCAGGGGAAATTCCAGGATAAAATCGAACCTGCCCGGTCTCAAAATAGCGGAATCAATCAAATCCTTCCTGTTGGTGGCAGCTAGAACCAGCACCCCTTTCAGTTCTTCCAGCCCATCAAGCTCGGTCAGGAACTGACTGACTATCCTCTCCACGACCTGCGAATCCGAGGAGAGGCTGCGCTCAGGAACTAAAGAATCAAACTCATCAAAGAAGAGAACACAGGGGCTGGCTTGTTTCGCCTTTCGGAATACTTCTCTTACTCCCCTCTCTGAATCCCCGATATATTTTGACATCAACTCAGGGCCTTTAACCGAGATGAAGTTGACCTCGCTCTCGTTGGCCAATGCTTTGGCTATCAGAGTTTTCCCCGTCCCAGGAGACCCAGAGAGGAGAATACCCTTTGGCGGCTTTGTGTTTGCTTGCTGGAACAGGTGAGGGTAGCGCAACGGCCATTCCACCACCTCAACCAATTTCTGCTTCACCTCGTCCAAACCGCCAATATCTTCCCACTTTACATTAGGAACCTCGACAAAGACCTCTCTGATAGCCGAGGGTTCTACCTCCTTGAGTGCTTCGCTGAAGTCATTCATGGTCACCTCAAGCTGCAGGAGAGTCTCATAGGGAATTTCGTCCAGTTGGAAGTTAATACTCGACATTATCTTTCTCAAAGCGTTCATCGCTGCCTCACGGCATAAGGCTTCCAGGTCAGCCCCAACAAAACCGTGGGTAATTTGAGAGAGCTTCTCGAGGTCAACATCCTGAGCTAGAGGCATGCCGCGGGTGTGTATATGAAGGATTTCCAGTCGCCCCCTCTGGTCAGGGATGCTGATAGCAATCTCACGGTCAAATCTGCCCGGGCGTCGTAGCGCCGGGTCAAGTGAATTGGGAATATTAGTGGCTCCAATGACAATGATCTCGCCCCGCGACTCCAGCCCATCCATAAGGGCTAACAGTTGAGCTACCACCCGTCTTTCTACCTGCTTCTCCCCTCCCATCTCTTCCCTCTTAGGGGCAATGGCATCAATCTCATCGATAAAGAGAATCGCTGGGGCTTGTGCTTTCGCTTCTTCAAAAACCGACCTGAGTCGGGCCTCGCTCTCACCGTAGAACTTGCCCATTATCTCCGGGCCGGTGATGTGCGTGAAGTAGGCAGCAGTCTCGTCGGCAACAGCTCGGGCAATTAGTGTCTTGCCACATCCTGGAGGGCCGTGCAGTAGCACTCCCTTGGGAGGGTCTATCCCCAAGCGCTCAAATATCTGAGGATATTTTAGGGGAAGCTCGATCATCTCCCTGACTCTCTGTAATTCCCTCCCCAAACCACCAACATCCTCGTAGGATATTTTGAATCCCCTAGTCCTGGCCTCGCCCTTTTCTCTAACCTCAACTCTAGTTCTGGAATTGATCAGCACCGCTCCCTTAGGGACAGTGCTGACAGTTGTGAAATCCTGACTGCGAGTACCAAAGAGGTGGGCTCTTATGGTATCTCCCTCTACTATTGGCAGGCCATCGAGCAGAGTACCGATATACCTGGCGTCTCCCTCTCGACTGATTAATCTCGTCAGTGTGAGGGGACTCAAGACTATCTTATCAGCTGGTGAGCAGCTGGTTTTTTCCACAGTTACCTTCTCATCCAGAGAGACCTGGGCATTACCACGCAAAAGTCCGTCCATCTGGATGAGTGACCCGCCCCGGTCTTCGGGATAGGCCGGCATAATCTTGGCCACTGTCTTTCGCTTACCCTCAATCTGGATAATATCCCCTACCTCAGCACCCATTCTTCCCAAGTCCTCAGGATCTATCCGAGCAATACCTCGTCCCACATCTTTCGCTTTTGCCTCAACGACGCGAAGGGTCAGCGATTTGTTATCAACATTCACTGGGCTTAGCTCCACTGGTTATTTTTCCTTTTCCAGAGTAATTTCTAATATCCCGTTGTTGTAAGCAGTCCTCACCGAGTCTGCCTTTACTTTCCCGGGGAGTAGGATCTCCTTAGCATATTTCATGCCTCTACCGGAAGCAGCAAGACTAAGAATATCCCCGGCTACCTCAATTTTGATTTCTTTCTCCGACACCCCAGGTAACTCAGCGATGACTCTAATATGGTCTTGCTCGTCGAATATATCGACCATTGGTTCTCGCACTTCTTCTACTACCGGTCCCTTTGCCGTTTCCCTTATATTGCCAAAACTCTCAATCACCGGCTTACCAGCCAGGGTTTTAATGCTGAAACCATAGACGCCTCTAGCGCCTTCGGGCAAACCTTTGATCTCGCCTTTCTTCTCAATACCTTCTTCACCCAATTTAGAAGCCAGGTCAATGAGGTTACCTAACCCCTTAAACAGTCCTCCAAAGCTTATCTTCCCGATACCAAAGTCAATCTCGACCTTGTCCTTTTCTTCTTTTTCAGCCATGTCCATAACCTCCATTTAGAAATAAGCAGGAATGTTATCATCTATCACTTGGCTGACCTTTCCTCTTTCTTCTATGGCAACCTCAGGCATTAGAATATCCAGGCAGGTTTGCCTGAAAGTGTGGCTGCTGCCGAGAATAACGTCACCGTTCAGGTTTAATACCTTGCCTATGATGATACAAGCCCGAACAGAGGGAGTAAGTTGATTCGATTTAGCTTCCCTGACCTTCCTCACCAGGCTGACGATTTGCTGGCAGTCTTCAAGAGGAAGATTAGACTTCGCCTGCGTGATAGCGACCTCCGTTTCTTCATCAAAATTACCCAGTTCTATGGTCACCATCCTGTCGCGGAGAGCATCCTGGCTCTTATATACCCCGGCATATTCCTCAGGGTTAGAGGTAAATATAGCCGCAAAGTCGGGGTGCACCTTTATGTAGTTCTCACCCCCCCTGGCTGTAGGAAGAGGAAGGATTCTCTCTTCCAGCACCGCCAGCAGCACATTATTTGCCTCCGGTCGTGACCTGGTAAACTCATCATAGATGAGGGTCAATCCAAGGTGACAGGCAGTGGTGAGGCGATTATCCACCCAGTGCTGGGTCATGCTCTCATCGGTCTTTAACACCGAGCGAATGAAGTTATCCCTCATGGATCTCTTCCGATAGCCAAAGAGTCCACCTACCAAATCGGAGCTGTTAAATTCGTGATCTCCACAAATCAGCACAGCAGGACGACCCAGCCTTCCAGCTACGTGTAGAGCAAGTGTGGTCTTGCCTGCTCCTGCCGGTCCGCTGAAATGAACCGGGAAGCCAGCCCTAATGTAGTCAAGGGCTCGCGCCGTTAAGTCTTTTATGTAAGGCGTCTCCACAAAGTCGACACCAGGCCTTGCAGTAATAACTGCCGTTGGCTCTGCATACATAGGCTTTACCTCTGCAATCTTCGAAGATTAGTATTTCAGTTCTATTTCACGCAGGTTTTGCTCAGGATTAGACTCCTCCCTCTTTGAAGGTGTAGTATCTTTTGCTTCCCAACGTGCTTGTTGTAGCTCGTGCCTCATCTTGGTGAGAGCCTTGTTCTTGTTGATAGTCGCCGCCAGCTTTTCCCTCGCCTTGAGAATCCGCCTTCGTGATTTATCTATGCCTGCCTCTTGAGCGGCAAAATGCCTCCTCTCTTTCTCGAGAGCCTGACTCAATCGTCTATCACTCAACGATTTCAGAGACTCGATTTCGTCGCTTGTTTTACCCAGGGAGTTGGCCGTCTTGATCTGCTCCATCCTACCAAGTGGGCCGGTCCTGACCTGACGCATTGTTCTGATATTCCGTAACGCCTCGCTCTTCATAGTGTCCTCACTCACTCAGCCGGGAAGTAAAGTTTTTCTTCCTTGCGGATTTTCCCTTCGTCCACGAGCCTCTTTGAAGCTCGCCCTAAAACGACCGGGACAACCCCTAAGCTGTCGGCTACCTCGGCGAGTGTTATTCCGTCAGGGTGCTCGTTAATTGCCGCGAGCAGCTTTGCCTCCAGATCAGGGATTTCCTCTTCCACCACGGGAGCCTTGGCCATCTCTACCTTTGCTTCTGGAACTTTTGTCTTTGCCGCCGCCACCTTCACCCCGGCACTCTTTGCCTGTAGGGTATTAGCTAACCCTTGCCAGGCTGCGGCTGCATCCCTGAGATCAGCTCTGACTTCTGCCTGGGCTTTATGGAAATTGCTCCGCATTTCCTTCACCTCAGACTCCCTGTCAGCCCTGTCTTGAGCCAGTGCCTTTCTTAGCTTGCTGGCTGTCTCTTGGCGCGACTTTTCGAATTCTTTCGTCAGTGCCTGAGCGCCTTTTAGTAATTCTGCTACATCGGATTTGATACTCGATTTGCTTTGACTCAGTTCTTCTCGAAGCGTCTTGCCCATTTCATCTCGGTCAGACCGGAAGCCTTTTATGATTTGCTGAGTGCCTTCCCGTATTTCCTTGACCTCAGACCTGCGTTCACTGGCTCCTTGAGCTAGCTCGCTGCGCATCCGCGCCGTCTCTTCTTTACGAGAGGCTTGAAATCCTTTTATCAAGTCTTGTGCTTCTCCTCTTATCTCCTTGGCTTCGTTCCTTATGTCCCCGATCCGCTTTGTTCTGTCTTCTTTGGAAGCCGCAATCTCCTGTGTCAATTGTTTCATCCCTGAAGCGATATCCATCTGGTCCCTCCTTTAATTAAGTTTTCTACTATTGTTATCGTGGTTGCTGCCCATCTTCTCGGCGCCGCTCTTTGAAGCGGGATAGCAGTCTTTCGACTTCGTGTTGCCGTAGCTCTCTTTCAGCTTTCCTGTCCTGGCTAGCCTTAACGGCATTGAGCTGCCTCAAGTCTTCTAAGCTCAACAATTCGCCTCTGTCCACGAGCCTTTGCAGTTTGCGGTTTATTTCGTCCTGTTCCCTTTGGAAAACCTCTAGCCGCCACTGGAAGTCCCGCAACATGGCAAATACTTCACCTCCTTCACCCAGATACGCAGCTTTAATCCTGTCTATTACCACCTCAAGACTATCGTTGTCTGTCTTCTCACACGCGATTTGGACTAACTGCTGTCTCAGGTAAGCAGCCAATTTTTTCTGCTCGCCCAGGTAGTTCCTCAGTTTCTCCCTGACCCGTTTTCTCCATTCCTCGATTTCCTTTCCCTTTCTCTCCGAATCAAAAAGGACCTTCTCTATGAGGTGGTTAAAATCTTTCTTCCGTAAAGAGCAGTTCTTGGCTAATGCTCCTTGTAAGTTCGTTTTTAGCTCTTGCCTCCCCTTCATAAGCCCAGACAAGCTCTCGTCAAAATCTACCGTAGCTTCGTAAGCAGTGGTGATCAGCTCTTCCACCATTGAGATTCTATTTTCGTAAGAGGCAATAATGTCTAAAACCGCTTCCTTCATCTTAACCTCAACTCGACAATGACAAGTAGAGAGACGTTGGCAAGACACGCTTCTAGGTTAAGGGTGCCCTGGCAACCCCCTCCTTCTTAGGTCTTAAGCTGCTGCTGTAGCCGTCAGACCAACCGCTTCGGCATACTTCAGGTAGGTCTCGACACCGGCGAGGACTACCCTGGCCTCAATAGTCAGGATTTCCAGACCGAGCAGGGAAACCCTTACCCAGGCATCGAGCACCAGACCCTTGTCCAGGATCCGGTCAAGAACCTCAGCCAATCCTGAAGACGCCATCGAAGTCTGTACTGCCATTACTTATCACCTCCTTTCTTTTCAGATTCGGACTCAAAGAGTTCCTCCTTAATTGGTATATCGTACCGTTCAAGGAAGTCTCTGAAATCCGCGACAGTAATCCGATAATGCCCGCTGGGTAGCCGAATTGCGGATAGCTCACTTTTTCTAATCCACCTTCGCACCGTCACCGGCGTGACGAGACAATACTTGGCAATTTTGCCCACGGCAATCCCGTTTTTTGACTGCGCCTTTCTTCTTGTCATTTTCTCCCCACTTCCTGCATAGTCACACCCTACCGGGCTATTCATTTTTCACCTCGGATTTTTCATCAGAACCGGGTAGAAGGCTTCTTGCCATGCTCTTGAGAACAGTGAGGACTGCGACCACAGCGCGCTGCACCTCTTCTGGCTCCTGGGAGAGCACCATGCTCACGTATGGATCCAGGTGCATGCATCCAGAATTTTTAAGAGCAGTAGGCGGCTCAGGTGAGAGATAGCCTGCCAGGGACATCAACTCAGCTTCCTCAAAGTTTAGAGGCCTGGCAAGCCTCCTCAGGATGCGAGCTGAAGGATAGCGCTCCCCTCTCTCAATGCGGCCCAGGTGTGACGAGGAGACATCGGCACTGGCTGCCAGTTCTCCCAGCGTCAGCGGAAGCATCAGTCTGCGCTGCTTCAATATTCTCCCCAGGTCATTTCTATTGTCTCCTGTCATACCGCCTTCCATCGGGGACAACATAGAAAAGGTCATCAAGCTTGTATCCAGGGAAGGCTCTCAATGTCCCAGTAATGAATTTCTCATTAATGGGTCTCTCTCCACGCCTTACCCGGTAAACCTGGCTCACTGATACTCCCATCGCCCTGGCCAGCTCAGTCAGGTTGATGTGGTTCTGTTTGCCAATATCAAAAACCTTAGTCCTTAGTTTCATGACCACCTATGCCTCCCCTCCACACCCATGTCCCGTGCCACCGCTCCATTAGCAGCTGTATCCACATCAACCCCTCCTTCAATCCTGAGCATATCCCCCAGGAAGCTCCTGATAGCATCTGTATCATCAACTAACAGTATTTTCTTTGTCTTATCCCCAGAACACCTCATCTGTCACCCCGTCGGGACACTCTCCAGTTTTTATTTCCGCTATAAAATTCCCCTTTGTCAGGCAGCTTATTGCGTATACCTCTTAGACGCTAACTGTTCGTCCCTTAATTCATAATCCTTGACCAACTTAACAAACACCTGCACCATTGTTTCTTTGTTCAACGCTCTGGAGAATTGGGCCAATAGCTTGCTTCCCCTAAAAAGCGTAATATTATTGTGTTCGTCAGTTTCTATGGCAAAACCGTCTGCCTTGTGGACGCACCGCCGAGAAATTGAGCCATTCACTGTCGTTGTCAAGGGATAATGTCAGGGTTAAATGATTAGCGATTCTGTCAGTGGCCGTTGTGACAGCACCTCTCTTGGCGGATAAGTCGGAGGA
>Ga0315541_1000534_pt1 | contig 40432 bp, 44 predicted proteins | sample SalMarSW160190MG_FD_203095 | JGI IMG/M metagenome (GOLD analysis project Ga0315541, IMG submission 203095) | Salt marsh sediment microbial communities from the Plum Island Ecosystem LTER, Massachusetts, United States - Salt Marsh Sediment SW1601-190 ...
CCACTACATCGCTCAATCCAACCAGAACCCGCACATCTTCGTGTGGACCGCCTCAGCGGACCGCATCCTGGCGAAGATCGCCAAATGTAAAGAAGCGTTGGACGCACTACACTAGCCGTGCCGCCCGACATCGGAACTGACGAGGTGACCGTGCAGAAGTGGATACGGCGCATACGGGGTGCCATCGGCATGGGTCTGACGTGGGCGTTCGCCTGGTTCGCAGCCGGTATGGTCCTCCTCGCCATCGTCGGCCTGGACGCCGCCGACGTGCCCTTCCCCTTGTTCTTCGGCCTGCTCGGCTTTCTCGCCGGCGTCACGTTCTCCGGGATCCTCGGACTCGTGGAAGGCCGCCGCAGCTTCGACGAGATGTCGTTGCCCCGCTTCGCCGCGTGGGGAGGTCTGGGCGGCTTTCTCTTCTCATCGCTCTTCGTTCTGGCGACGGGCCTGGGTGCGGACGCATTCCTGGGCTTGGGCGCCGTGTTTGCGGTGGCGGGCGCGAGTTGCGCCGCCGGCTCGCTGGCCCTGGCCCGGAGGGCGAACGACCGGGAGTCGCTCGGAGCCGGCGAGGACGTGTCCCGGCTGGAGATCACCGAAGGTGCGGGGGAGCCCCGGCTCTGAGGAGGCGGCAGGAGCGCCTTTTCATGGCGTCGGGCCATCAGAACCGGGCGGGCCGCGCCGCCCTCGGGACCGAAGCGCCGCCTGGAGCTCACGGTAGGCGGCGACGGCCTGCCGCGCTTCGATATGGACGTAGAGCAGGAGTGGCACCAACAGCCACGCGAGGGCGCCGATCCTGAAGCGGGGCATGAACGCCAAGACCACCGGCGTGGCCCCCAGGAGACCCCTCAGGGCGTGCCGAGCGACCGTCCACCGCAGCTGTGTCGTGTCCCGCCGGAACTCCCTCGCTTCCAGCGCCGCCAGCTGCTGCACGGCGTGACGGTCGTCTCTCGGATGGGTCATCGACGTTGTCGGGTTTCTGATTCGCGAGCATGATGCCGGGCCGGGGGCGCGTCTTGCAAGGTTCGCGGGCGCGGACCGTCTGCAGGCGACCTTCCCGAGGCGTTCCTAGTCGCGGACCTCCACGATCATTTCAATCTCCACGGCTTGGCCGCGTGGCAGCGAAGCCATTCCCACAGCGGCCCGAGCGTGGCGCCCACGCTCCCCGAACACCTCGACCATCAGGTCGGAATAGCCGTTGATCACGGCAGGTTGATCCACGAACGACGGATCGGAGTTCACCATCCCCAGAACCTTCACGATCCGAACGACCCGGCTGAGGTCGCCAATCATCTCCTTCAACACGGCGAGCTGGTTGATGGCCGTCAGCCGTGCCGCTTCGTAGCCCTGAGCGATCGAGAGGTCCGCGCCGAGCTTGCCGGAGATCTCGGTGCCGTCGCCTGTGCGAGGACCCTTGCCGGCAAGGAAGATGAGATTCCCCGTCTGAACGCCGTTGACGTAGTTGGCCACCGGGTCGGGTGCCGGGGGGAGCTCGATGCCGAGCCGAGCCAGGCGCTCTTCCGGGCTGTCGCTCTGGGCGGCCACGGCTGCGGGGATCAGGGCAGTGAGGGCGAGTGCGAGCACCGCCCATTTCGAAGGTGCCTTCATCGGTGTCTCGCCGGTGGAGGGGGTCGCTGACGACGTGGAGAGCCATCGCTGGACCATGATGCTCACCTCGGGTCGCGAGGTGCAAGCCGAGTGGCCCGGGCGTCGACAGGGTGACTGCCACCTTGACGCCCGGGGTTGCCGTGGGTAATACTGAAACGTGCATTCACTTATGACGGGGCGACCGTGGCTCAAGTGCTGAAGGCGGAGGTGGAGCGGCGGATTCTGGAGGCTGCGCTAGCTGAGTTCGCCGCCGCTGGCTTCGATGCCGCGCGAGTGGGTGACATCGCGCGGCGCGCCGGGGTCTCGGTCGGGAACATCTACCGCTACTTCCCTGGAAAGAAGGCGCTGTTCGATGCTGTGGTCCCACGGAAGCTCGCCCGGCGGCTGCGGGAATTGCTCGAAGCGCGCGTGCGGGTCGGGGCCATCCAGAATACCACACGGCCCGTGGAGGGGAGCGCATGGGGTTCGTCCGCGGAGGCCACGGTGTCCTTCGCCCTGGAGCACCGTCACGCCACCATCATCCTCCTGGGGCGCGCCCGGGGAACCCCTTACGCGGGTCTGGCGGAAGACATCGTGGCGATGCTGACCGCAGCGGCCGTATCCCTGGCCGAGCGGACCGGCCGCCACGTTGCGGAGCCCCTGCGGTTCGACATCGAGCAGATCTACCGCTCCTACGTGGCTGCGTGGGTCCGCCTCCTGGAACGATTCGATGACCCGGCCTCGTTCCGTGAGGCCCTGGCCGGTTACGAGCGCTACCATCTGGAGGGCCTTCGCGCCCTCGTGGGCTGAGTTTTCTGTGGTCATAAAGCGAATAGCGCGTTCATTTCACAACGAGGCGTGCCATGTCAGTACGTGTATTGGTCATGGGAGCGACGGGAGAGGTGGGGGGTCGGGTGTTGCGGCGACTGCAAGAGCGTGGCGAACAGGCGGTCGGCGCGTCCCGCGAACCGAGCCGGGCGGTCCAGCGCATGGGCGGACAGTGGATTGAGTTGGACCTGGAGCGGCCGGCGACGTTCCAACCTGCCCTGGAGGGGGTGCACCGGATATTCCTGGTATCGCGCCCCGGGGACGACGCCCCGGACGCAGTCGCGGGGCGGCTACTCGAGGCCGCCCGCGCCGCTGGTGTCACGCGGGTGGTGAACCTGAGCGCCATGGGCGCCGACGCGGACCCCGGGTTCGGGCTGCGGCGCCTGGAGCTGCTCCTGGAGGCATCCGGGCTTCGGTACATCCATCTGCGACCGAACTTCTTCATGCAGGTCTTCGCCAGTCCGCCCCTCCTGTCCGGCATCCTGGCGACGGGCGCGCTCCGGCTCCCGGCGGGCGATGCTCGGTTGTCCTACGTCGACACGCGCGATATCACCGACGTGGCCGTGGCCACGCTGATGGGAGACGGGCACGACGGCCGGGCCTGGACCTTGACCGGCCCCGAGTCCCTCGACCATCACGACGTGGCGCGTCACCTCTCGATGGCATCCGGCACGGCAATCCACTATCAACCTCTCACGGAAGAGGAAGCCGCCGCCCAGATGGCCGCCGCCGGCCTCGGACCCGCGCGGGTCCACAGGCTGCTGGGCTTCTACCGTCGAGTGCGGGCCGGCTTCTGCGCTCCCGTCCACACCGACGTGCAAGCCGTGCTCGGTCGTCCTGCCCGCACCTTCGGCGGCTTCGCCGCCGAGCACGCCCGACACTGGACAGCGGCTGGCTCACGCTCCGGGAAAGCCGGCACGCGAGCAGAAGCCATCGATCCGGCCGTTCACGAGTCGCGTGGCGTGCTGGGCTGAGGCCACGAAGGGGAAGGCCGGCGTCAGGAAGCCAGGCATCTCGGTCGAGTCGGCCAAGGTCAGCGTCGCGCGGACCAGGAGCATATCTTTCTTCCCTGAGCCGGTCCAGCGAGCTGCGGATCCCGCAGCCGGACGTCCAGGCCCCGGGGAGGCGGGTCTCCCACATCCCCGGGCGCCCCCCAGCCCGGTCGGGGATCGTCCTGGAGAGCTTCAGCTCCTTTCGTCCAGCGCCACGATCTGCGCCTCGAGCCTTCCGCCCTCTCCCACACTCACCCGCGCCACCGTAGCGGGAAGCGTAAACCGACGTGGCCCGGCGCTCCCGGGGTTCAGATACAGGACGCCGTCCCGCTCGTGCACCAGGGGTCGGTGCGTGTGGCCGCTCACCACCATCGCGATCCCCGCGGTGACCGGGTCCAGCTCCAGCTCTCGGTCGCCGTGGTGGACGTATGCGACAGGGCCCGCCGGGTCGCCGGCTACCTTCCCGTCCTCGGACCCCAGATCCACCTCCATGGTACGCGGTAGGCGTTCGCGCACCTCACCCCAGTCCGTGTTGCCGTGGACGGCGTGCACCGGCGCGAGGTGCCCGAGCTCGTCCAGGATGCGGAGGTCGCCCACGTCCCCGGCGTGGAGGATGAGCTCGCTCCCCTCCAACGCCGCCACTGCCTCGGGCCGGAGAAGGCCGTGGGTGTCCGAGATGACGCCGATGATACGCACCGTCTTTCGCCTCCGCTTGCCGGAATCACGCGCCTCGGCCCAGTATGGGTTTTGAGAAGGCCCCTCACCACCCCGAGGTGACGGCGCCACCGCCGTCTGCCGACCATGGACCTCCCTTTTCTCACCCTGGACGTCTTCACCGACCACACCTTCGGGGGAAATCCGCTGGGCGTCTTCCCCGACGCCACCCCTCTGCCCTCGGACCTCATGCAGCGCATCGCTCGGGAGATGAACCTATCCGAGACCGTCTTCCTGGGCCCGCCGGAGTCCGGAGGGGATGCCCGGGTGCGCATCTTCACGCCGGGAAAGGAGGTTCCTTTCGCCGGCCACCCCACCGTGGGCTCGGCCATCTACGTCGCCTCCACCATGGAGCACTCCCCCGCCGAAGGGACGCTCACCGTGGTGCTGGAAGAGAACGTGGGCCACATCCCCGTGGACGTGCGCTTCCGGGACGGCCGTCCGTTGTCGGCGCGCTTCACCACCGCAGTCCTCCCTGAGCATCGTCCCTCCCCCGTCCCCGACGCCGACCTGGCGCGGCTGGTAGGGCTGGAGGCCTCCGATCTCCACCCCAGCCTCCGCCCCGAGATGGTGTCGTGCGGTCTTCCTTTCTATGTGATCCCCATCGCGTCGCTGGGAGCCATCCGTCGCGCGGCCCTGGACGCGCCGCTCTGGCAGCGACTGGTGGCGCCCCTCTGGGCCGACCACGTCTACCTGATCTGCCCCGAGGCCGAGGGCCCGGGCGTCGACCTGCACGTGCGCATGTTCGCCCCGGCGGTGGGTGTCCCCGAGGACCCTGCGACCGGGTCCGCCGCCGCCGCCCTGGGCGGATACCTCTCCAAGGTGGACGGATGCGAGGCGGGATCCCTCCACTGGACGCTCGAGCAGGGCCTGGAGATCAAGCGTCCCTCCCTCCTCCAGGTCGAAGCCGACCGCTCCGGCGGCGCCACCTCCGCCGTCCGCGTCGGGGGCTCGGCCGTATTCGTGAGCCGGGGCTTCATGGCCGTCCCCGACTGATGTGCCCCGGAGTGATCTGACCCAGGTGACCCCACACACCGCCTCTCCCCCTGATCCACGCCAACCCCACGAGAACCGCCCCATGCGCCCGCTCCGCCCCCTCCGACCCATCCCCGCCGTCGCCGCGTCCCTCCTCCTCGCCGGCCTCCTCGCCCTCGGCAGTCCCGTTCAAGCGTTCGCGCAGGATCGCGCCCGCGCCAAGGCGGACGCACTCCGTCACGCTACCGCCCTGGAGAGCCAGATGGCGGACATGGCCATGGAGCTGTGGAAGTACTCGGAGATCGCCCTCACCGAGACGCGCTCCGCCGCCTACCTGGCCGACATCCTGGAGCGCGAAGGGTTCCGCGTGACACGGGGCGTGGCCGGCATGCCCACCGCCTTCGTCGCCGAATGGGGCTCCGGCTCCCCTGTCGTGGGCGTACTCGCCGAGTACGACGCGCTCCCGAACATCGGCAACGAGGCGGTGCCACGCCGGGAGCCACGTGCTGACGGCACCCCCCACGGCCACGGATGCGGCCACAACCTGTTCGGGTCTGCCTCCGTGGCGTCGGCCATCGCCCTCAAGCGCACACTGGACGAGCAGGACATCCAGGGCACCGTCCGCCTCTACGGCACCCCTGCAGAGGAGACCATCGTCGGAAAGGTCTACATGGCCAGGGATGGGCTCTTCGACGGACTGGACGCTGCGCTCGAGTGGCATCCGGGCCAGGCCACGCAGATCAGGAACAACCCTGGGCTGGCCATGAACAACTTCATCGTCGAGTTCCGGGGCCAGGCAGCCCACAGCGCCGCGGATCCATGGAACGGACGCTCCGCCCTGGACGGGATCGAACTCATGAACGACGGCGTGAATCTCATGCGGGAGCATGTCCGCCCCACCGCCCGCATCCATTACGTCATCCCCAACGCCGGCGATGCCCCCAACGTCGTCCCCGAGTACGCCAAAGCGTGGTACTTCGTGCGCGACACCGCGCGCGCCTCGGTGGAGAGCTACTACGCCTGGATTCAGGACATAGCCAAAGGCGCGGCGCTAGCCACCCGGACCGAAGCGAACGTGACCCTGATCACCGGAGCCCACGAATACAACCTGAACCGCCCCCTCCAGGAAGCCATGTGGGTCAACCTCCAGGCGGTGGGCGCGCCGAAGTTCACGTCGGAGGAAGAGGCGTTCGCCGTCGAGTTGCAGGAGTACCTGGGCACGAAGACCACCGGACTGGCTGATGCGCTGCGTCCCTTGGCCGCCGCCCCCGAGCCTCCCAGCGGGGGCTCCACCGACGTGGCGGAGGTGAGCTGGATCACTCCAACCGCCGGGGTCACCGTGGTCACCGCTCCCGAGCATGTGCCCTGGCACTCGTGGGCCATCACCGCCTTCCACGGCACCCCCGCAGCGGTGAAGGGGGCGTGGGTGGCGGCCAAGGTCCTGGCGCTCACCGGGGTGGATCTGTTCACCGACCCTGACCTGCGCCGGCGTGCCCGGGAGGCGTTCCTGGCGAACACCGGTGGGGAGCCGTACCGCTCGCCCCTCCCCGCGGAGGCACGCCCCCCTCTCCCCGGGCGCTGAGAAAACCGGGGACGGCCGACTAGGACAGGCGGCCCAGTGCGCGGCGCAGCTCCGCCAGCCCGGTGACGATCTCGGCGCTGAGCGGGAGCGCGCCGGCATCGAGGCGTGAGGCCGCTCCCCCGCCGAGCAGGATGGCGGTCCCCTCGGGGAGACTCTGGTGCAGTTCAGCCAGGGCCTCTCCCACGCTGGGTAGCGTATCCGTGTTCACGAGGGAGACGGCCACCGCCGCGGCGCCCAACGTGCGGGCGGCGCCCGCGATGTCCCTGGCGGGCAGATCCACGCCCAGGTGGGTGACGTGCCACCCCTCCAACCCTGCCGCCGCAGCCACTAGCCTCGCACCCAGCCCGTGGCGCTCTCCGGAGAGCGTGGCCACCACGATGCGGGGACTCCCGGGATCCGCCGGGGACGGTTCGCTGAGCCACGCCAGGACACGCTCCGTCACCGTGGTGCAGAGGTGCTCCTCCGCCGCTCCCAGCTCCTCCTGCGTCCACGCCACGCCCACCCGGTGGAGGAGCGGCCCCACCACTTCCTCCAGGAACGCGTAGGCGCCCAGCGTCACCGCCGCGCGGCGGAGTGAGGTTTCGAGCCCATCGCAGTCCAGCGCAGCCACGTGACCGTAGGCGGCGTCCACCAGGCGGGAGGCGGCGGGCCCGGTCACACTCCCCTGGCCGGCGGGGTCGGTCGTCATCCTCCGTCGCCGCGCCTCGTCCTCCTGGAGGAGCGCCTCGGCCTCGTCGTCCGCCAGGCCCGCAACCAGGCGGATAGGGCGGCCGGCCTCGGAGAGAAGATGCAGCCGGGTGAGGCGCTCCACGTCCCGATCCGTGTAGAGGCGCTGCCCACTCTCCGACCGGTGCGGTTCCACCACGCCGTAGCGCCGCTCCCAAGCTCTCAGCGTGGCTGTCGTCAGGCCGGTTCGCCGGGCCACCACCCGAATGGGGTGGCGTGGCTCGGTCGCAGGGAAGCCAGCGGGGGATTCGGACAAGCTCATGGCAGTAAGGATAGAGCGGTGTCCAAGAGATGTCAAACAAATCTCTGTACAAACGCTTGACACGCTCGCACAGTGCCCATATCTTCTTGGACAATCGATGGACAAACCCAATTCCAGGAGCCCCTTCCATGCTTCGCAAGCTGACGCTCGCCGCCGCCGCCGCCGCTCTCGTGGCCGTCCCTTTCGCAACTTCCGCCCAGATGAACCCCAAGGACATCGTCTCCGTCGCCGTGGAAGCAGGCTCGTTCAAGACCCTCGCCTCCGCCCTCGAGGCCGCCGGTCTGGTGTCCACCCTCCAGGGGGCGGGCCCGTTCACGGTCTTCGCCCCCACCGACGAGGCCTTCGCCAAGCTCCCCGCTGGGACCGTGGAGGCGCTCCTGAAGGACAAAGAGGCGCTGACCCGCGTCCTCACCTACCACGTGGTGGCCGGGAAGGTCAGCTCGCAGCAGGTGGTCACCCTCTCCGAGGCAGAGACGGTGGCGGGCATCATGGCTCCGATCCAGGTGAAGGACGGGATGGTGTGGGTCGGCGGCGCCAAGGTGGTCACCACCGACATCCAGGCGTCCAACGGCGTCATCCACGTCATCGACACGGTGATGCTCCCGCCGGCCAAGTGACGCCGAACGGGATCCCGGGAATCCGGCTCGGCCGGTCGGCGATACGCCGGCCGGCCGAGCCTGCTTCCGGAGTTGGCGGAGTGGCGCTCAAACCACGTCCGGCTCCAGCGCCCTGAGGATTGCCGCGGAGACCAGCGCCGCCGGAGGGACCCCCACCACGAGATCGCCGTCCATATAGGGGCGGGACCGCGGCCCCTCCCCCTTCTGGCGCGGCGCCCAGGGGTGGGGCCCGGGTGCGACATCCTCACCGTTCACGAGGATGGTCGGTGAGCCGAGGCCTCGACGGCTCTCGGGGCACACCGGGTCGTCGGTGCACCACTCGCTCCACACCGCTGGCGCACCCGCTTCCTGCAGCGCACGGGTAAGCACGGTGCGTGCCTCGCCGACGTTGGGGCAGCCCAGATCGTACACCAACTCGACGTGAAGCAGCAGCGCCGTAGGAGCCTCCGGGCCGGGGGTGCCGAGGCGTCCAACGTAGCACGGACCCTCACACGTTGCCTATCCTTCCGGGGATTTTCACACCCTGGACCGGAGACCAGGGAGCGATGAGCCGCGCGGGACGCGTCGAGGCGATCTGGATCAAGCGCATGCACAAGGGTCCCATGGACCCGGCGGGAAGCGCCGCGCAAACTTCATGGTCAGCGGGACCCGCCTCGCCGGGACCCTCGGCCACGTCCTCACACTGGGTGGCGTGCGCATCCTCCTCCAGGGTGAGACCCGGCCCTGCTACCGCATGGACGAGCAGTGCCCGGGGCTCACGGCAGCCCTCGACACCGAGTGGAGGGGCGGCGCATTCGGCATCGTCCTGGATTCGGGCGAGGTGCGCGTGGGCGACGCCGTCGCGCTCCAGCCGCCTGCTGAGGGATAGCGCGGGGGCTCGCCGCTCAGCGAGTCAGCAGGATGGACATGAGGACGAAGCCGGCTACGACCCCCGCACGCCTCCAGGTCATGGGGTGTCCCACCTCCGAGCGGCTCCCTTCCCGGGTCCAGATCATCACCGTCCCGCACGACGACCCCATCCCGCGGGACGGGTAGAGGACCCCGGAATGGACCTCCACCGCCTCGATGTCCATCACGCTCAGGATGTCGTCCACCGCCGTGTCGCCGACCAGGGGCACGCCGTCCAGCACCAGGTCCGGGGAGCACCCCCGGTAGCGCAGGAGGCCCGAGTTCCCTCTGCGCCCGGGCTGCACGGACACGCCGGGAATGAGCCGGAGGATGTCGGAAGCACGCACAGGATGCCGGGGCTCGAACTCCTCGCGCGTGATGCTGAATCCCTGACCCTGACGGCGCCGTTGGTAGAACCCGGCGGCGTCCAGCCGAGAGCGCCGGCTGGAGACCACGACCAGGGGCTCCATCGCCAGGGGCTCCGGCACCAGGTCCACGCTCACGAACACCTCCATCCCCTGCGGCGCCTCCACGGGCCCGGCGGCGTTCCGGTAGCCGAATGCCTCCACGTGGAGGTCCATGGGGCCCGCCGCCAGAGGTGCCGATATCCAGGAGCCGTTGTCCTCGGAGATTCCCGACCAGATGATCCGCGCCTGCCCGGCTCCTTCCACCATGAGCCACACCCGCGCCTGAGGCACGGCATGTCCCGACGTCGCGTCCCGCACCCTCCCTGTGACGCGGACCATGGGCCCGGCGGGCGCCTCCTGGGCACACGCCTCCCCGGCACCGGCGGCCAAAGGAACGGCCAGCACGAGAAGGAGCAGGCGGAAGCGACGCGCCGCGACGACCACGCGGGTCTCCGGAGAGCAGGAGGGTTCTCGAACCAGGGTATTCTCACCCCCCACACGGGAGCAAGGTCCGCGTGGACGATGTTCTCTCACGATGACATACGCCCCGCCCGGGCCTCAGATGTCCAGGCCGCCGCCGTCCATGGGGATGGCCTCGCCGGTCACGTCCGCCGACACCTGGCGGCAGAGCGGGACGATGGCGTCGGCTACCTCCGTCGGGGGGACGAGAGGGTACTGCCCGTCTGCTGGAGGAGGGCGGTCAGCGCATCCTCGTAGCTCCGTGCGGTGCGCTCCGCGACGCGCGCCACCATCTCCCCTGTCAGCGGCGTGTTCACGTACCCCGGGCAGATAGCGTTCACCGTGACCCCCGTGATGGGCGCCGTACGTCCCTCGAGGCGCTTCACGGGCGGATCTCGCGTGGAGGTTGCCGGTTCATGGGTCCGGGGGGAGGATGTCGCGGCTGCGCCATTCTATCTTTGCTGAGGTTCCCGTTCCACTCGCCCCCTCGCCCCATGACCATCTCCCTCGCCCTCGCCCTGACCCTCGTGGTCCCCACGTCCCCCACGCCCCCGGTGCGCTGGGGCTCCGACGGGCACGAGATGGCGAGCCGCGCTGCCGTTGAAACCCTCCCCGCCGACGTGCCCGCGTTCTTCCGCGGCGCCGCGGACCAGCTCGTGTACCTCGGCCCGGAGCCCGACCGGTGGCGGAGCCGCCCCCTGCGGGAGATGGACCAGGCGTGGAGCTACGACCACTACATCGACCTGGAGAACGTCCCCCCGACGGCGCTGGAAGCGCCCGACCGGTGGGTCTACGTGAGGATGCTCTACCAGGCGGGGCTGGAGCGGCCCGAGGCCGATGCCGGGTTCCTCCCCTTCCGCATCGTGGAGATGTATCAGCGCCTCGTCACCGAGTGGCGTCTCTGGCGCACCGCGACCGACCCCGCCCGCAGAGCGTGGATCGAGGCCCGGATCCTCAACGACGCCGGGACGCTGGGCCACTACGTGCTCGACGCCTCCAACCCCCACCACACCACCATCCACTTCAACGGATGGGCGGAGGGGAAGCCCAACCCCAACGGCTACACCACGGAGCGGGACTTCCACGGCCGCTTCGAGTCCGACTTCGTCCGGGCCCACGTGAAGTACCAGGATGTCCGCTCCCGGCTGAAGGGCGATACCAGGTCGGTGGCCGGCGCAGCGCGGAAGGCGGTTTGGGAGCACGTCGTGGCCACCAACGCCCAGGTGGAGACCCTGTACCGGCTGGAGAAGGAGGTGGGCTTCGACCCGGACGCCCCGACGCGCCCCGCCACCCGGGACTTCACCGCCGAGCGCATCGCCGCGGGCGCCGAAATGCTCCGCACCCTGTGGTGGTCCGCCTGGCTGGAGAGCGCCACCGCCCCGTGAGCCCTCGAGGCGGGATGGACGCCCTCCAGGCCCGCATCACCGACTGCCGCAGATGCCCCCGCCTGGTGGCGTGGCGGGAGGCCGTGGCCCGGGAGAAGCGGACGGCCTTCCGCGACGATGCATACTGGGGCCGGCCGGTTCCCGGCTTCGGGGATCCGCGCGCCGGGCTCCTCGTGCTCGGGCTCGCCCCCGGCGCACACGGCTCCAACCGCACGGGCCGCATGTTCACCGGCGACCGCGCCGGCGACTGGCTTTACCGGGCGCTCCACCGGGCGGGCTTCGCCAACCAGCCCACGTCGGTCGGCCGGGACGACGGCCTCCAGCTCCGGGGCGCGTTCGTCACCGCCCCGGTGAAGTGCGCGCCCCCGGCCAACAAGCCGACTCCCGAGGAGCGGGACGCCTGCCGGCCGTGGCTGGAAGCGGAGCTGGACCTCCTCCCCGACCTCCGGGTGGTGGTGGCGCTGGGGAGCTTCGCGTGGACGCAAGCCCTCGCCGTCCTGGAGCGGCGCGGCTACGCCGTCCCCACCCCCCGCCCCCGCTTCGGGCACGGGGCCGAGGTGCTCTTGCCGCCGGTGCCCAAGCCCGCAGGACGTCCGGGCCGGGACCTCACTCTGCTTGGCTCCTACCACCCGAGCCAGCAGAATACCTTCACCGGCACCCTCACCGAGCAGATGTGCGACGCGGTGTGGGTGCACGCGCGAGAGCTTCTCTCCAACGTCAGGACCCGCCGATGAACACCCGTGGCCTGGGCCGGACCGCCGCCCTCCTCGCTGCCCTTCTCCTCCCCCTTCCCCTGTCGGCCCAGCGTGTCGGGAACGTCGAGCTCATGGAGCTCACCATCGCCCAGGCCCACCGGGCCATGCTGGCGCGCACGCTCTCGGCGCGGCAACTGGTGGAGGCGTACCTGGCGCGCATCGAGGCCTACGACAAAAAGGGTCCCTCGTTCAACAGCCTCATCCTCGTGAACCCCCGGGCCCTGGAGGTCGCCGACTCCCTGGACGCCCTCCTCGCACGTACGGGGAAGCTCGCGGGGCCGCTCCACGGGATCCCCTTCATCGTGAAGGACAACTTCGACACCCACGACATGCCCACCACCGCGGGCTCGGCGTCCCTGGCCGGGTCCGTCCCTCCCGACGACGCGTACCAGGTGCGGCGGATCCGCGAGGCAGGGGCCATCGTCCTGGCCAAGTCCAACCTGGCCGAGTTCGCGTTTACCGCCTTCGAGACGGTGGGCTCCATGATTCCCGGGTGGACGTTCAACCCGTACGCGCTGAACCGGGTCACCGCCGGGTCGAGCGGCGGCACCGCGGCGGCGGTGGCGGCCAACCTGGGACTCGTGGGATTGGGGAGCGACACCGGCAACTCCATCCGCGGCCCCTCGGCCCACAACGCGCTGGTGGGGATCCGCTCCACCATGGGGCTCACCAGCCGCGACGGCATCATCCCCCTCTACGCCAACCGGGACATCGGCGGCCCCATGACCCGCACCGTGGAGGACGCGGTACGCGTCTTCGACGTCATCGCCGGCTCGGACCCGGCCGACCCGGTCACCGCCCAGGCCGACGCGCACCGGCCGACGTCCTACATGGAGGCGCTGCGCCCCGACGTGGGTGACCTGCGCGTGGGCATCCCCCGCTGGATGGTGTACACGGAGACCGCCGACCCCGAGGTGCTCGAGCGCTTCGAGGCAGCGGTGGCGGACCTGAGGAGGATCGGCATCACCGTGGTGGACGACGTCCCCCTCCCCGAGTACGACTCGCTGCGGCGCGGGCTCTCCTGCCCCCGCTTCCGCTACGACATCGAGAACTACCTGGCCACGCTCCCCACGCCGCCGGTACGCACGCTGAAGGAGATCGAGGAGGGCGGAAAGGTCCACGTCACCGTCATGCCCCGGGTGAAGTCGTTCCTGGCGTTCGAGGGCACGCCGGAGACGAACCCGAGGTGCGTCGAGGCGGCGAAGAACGAGGAGCTCCTCCGCCAGGCCGTGCGCCGCGCCTCCGCCGCGTCCGTCGTGCAGGCGCTCATCTACCCGACGTGGAACAATCCGCCCCGCCTGGTGGGCGACCTCACCACCCCCCACGGCAACAACAGCCCCATTCTGTCGCCTCCCACCGGGTTCCCCGCCCTCACCGTGCCCATGGGGTTCGTGCGGGACGGGACGCTCCCCGTGGGACTCCAGATCTACGGGGATGCCTGGAGCGAGCCCACGCTCATCCGCCTGGCGCATGCCTTCGAGCAGGCCACGCACCACCGTAGGCCCCCGGCCACGGCGCCGGCACTGATGCGCTAGCGTCCCGAGTCGGGAGGCGCCAACCGCGCCTCTGGAGATGGATATAGATCATGACTCTGTTCTTCCTCCTCGCCGGCATGGCGCTGCTGGTCCTGGGCGCCGAGTGGCTGGTGAAGGGCGCGTCGGGTCTCGCCGCTGCAGCCGGGGTGTCGCCGCTGGTCATCGGCCTCACGGTGGTGGCTCTCGGGACCAGCGCGCCCGAGATGTCCGTGAGCGTGGTCTCGGCTCTCCAGGGGAAGCCCGACCTGGCCGTGGGAAACGTGGTGGGGAGCAACATCGCCAACGTGCTCCTCGTCCTGGGCGTGTCCGCGGCCATCATGCCGCTCGCCGTCCAGCGCCAGCTCATCCGCCTCGACGTGCCGATCATGATCAGTGTGTCCGTGCTGGTCTACCTCCTGGTCCTCGACGGACGCCTGGGGCGCGTGGAGGCGGGGCTCCTGTGCGTCGGCCTCGTCGGCTACATGGCGTTCCAGGTGGTGCTGGGGCGCAGACGCGATAGCACCCCGAAGGTGGGTGAGGCCGCGCCGGGTGCCGGCGAGGCGGCCACGAAGGAACCCGCCCCGGCGCCCCGGCGCCCGTGGCCCGTGGACGTCGGCCTCGCCCTCGTCGGCCTCGCGCTCGTCGGCCTCGCGCTCCTCGTCCTGGGCTCCCGCTGGTTCGTCGGAAGCGCCGTCACGCTGGCCCGCACCTTCGGCCTGAGTGAGCTCCTCATCGGGCTCACGCTGGTGGCGCTGGGAACCTCGCTGCCCGAGGTGGCCACCTCGATCATGGCGAGCGTGAAAGGCGAGCGGGACATCGCCGTGGGGAACGTGGTGGGGAGCAACCTCTTCAACCTCCTGGGCGTGCTGGGCCTGTCCGGAGTGGTGGCGCCCGCCGGGCTCCCCGTGTCGTCCGGGGTGCGGGGGTTCGACCTCCCGGTGATGATCGCCGTCGCCCTGGCGTGCCTCCCCGTGTTCATCTCCGACAAGGTCATCACCCGCTGGGAGGGTTGGCACTTCCTCGGGTATTACGCGGCCTACACCGTCTACATCTTCCTCGCCGCATCGCATCACGAGAGCGCGCCGCTGTTCGGCGGCGTCATGATGGTCTTCGTCATCCCCATGACCGCCGCGACCCTCGGGGTGATCTATTTCCGCTCCGTCCGCGACCAGCGTATCCGCGACCGCGCCGCCCGATAGCCGGGCGCGACGGGCCGGATGGCGGTGGGACCCGGCCCCGTGCTATGCTGGCTTCTTCCAGCGAACCGGGCGGGGTGCCCCTCTCCGCCCAACGCACTCCTTCCCCGGATCCGCACCATGGAACGCCGTGACTTCGTGAAAGCCACCGCCGCCGGCCTCGCCGGCGCCGCCGTCCCCGCCTCCCTGGAGGGTGCCGCCGTGCCCGGTGCCGCTCCCCGGCCCCGCGCCCCGGAGGTCCTCATGCGCCGCCTCGCCAAGCCCGTTCTCGTGTCCGACGTGAGCAGCATCCGCCACAAGAACGGCGGCCCGGAGAGCGCCATCGAGCGGGCGTTCCGAGGCATCGTGGAGGGGGAGGACATGCTCGACGCCATGGTGGCGGGCGTGAACATCCCCGAGCTCGATCCGGCGGAGGGCGGGATCGGCTACGGGGGCACCCCCAACGCGTACGGCGTGGTGGAGCTGGACTCGTGCTGCATGCACGGGCCCCGGAAGTGGGCCGGCGGCGTGGCAGGCATCACCGGCGTGCGCACCCCGTCCCTGGTGGCCAAGGCCGTGGCCGAGCGCACCGACCACCACCTCCTGGTGGGGCGGGGCGCGCAGGAGTTCGCCAGGGACATCGGCATGACCATCGAGGACGACCTGAACACGCCCCGCTCCCGCGCCCGCTGGCTCGAATGGCGCAAGCGCATCGACCCCACCCACTGGCTCGACCCCAAGGAGCGCCTGGAGGGGATCGACCGGGGGCGCATCGAGACCGATCCCGACCGCATCCGCCTCGACCGCCAGGAGATGGCCGAGCGCCTCGACGGGTTCGCCCGGGCCTCGCTGGCGGCGGGCTTCTCCATGGTGGACGACGGCCTCATCCCCGAGCACGAGTTCTGGGGCACCACGAGCCTGGAGGCGGTGAGCCCCGCCGGGGACATCTGCGGCGTGACCACCACCTCGGGCACGGCGTTCAAGATCCCCGGGCGCGCCGGCGACTCGCCGATCCTCGGCGCCGGCCAGTACGTGGACAACGACGTGGGCGCGGCCGGCTCCACCGGGCGCGGTGAGGCGAACCTCTACAACCTCACGTGCTTCCTCATCGTGGAGAACATGCGCCGGGGGATGGCGCCCAAGGACGCCGGCCTCGAGGCGCTGCGGCGCATCCAGGCCAACACCATCGAGCCCCGGCTTCTGAACTCCCGCGGGCTCCCCAAGTTCGACATCCGCTTCTTCATCCTGAACAAGAAGGGCGAGTACGCTGGCCTGGCCATGTACGGGCAGGGAGAGAGCACGTTCGCGGTGTGCGACGAGAACGGCGCCCGCGAGGAACTGCTGGTGGGGCTGTTCGAGGGGTCGCCGCGGGGCTGACCGCCCTGTGGTTCAGCCCGCGAAGATCTGCGCCCCTTCCGCCGCGGCCGCCTCCCGGAGCCGCGCGTCCAGCGTGGCCAGCGGGATGCCGTGGCGGAGTGCCAGCTCCAGGTACGCCGCGTCGTAGGCGGATAGGCCGCACGCACGCGCAAGTCGATGGGCCGCCCTCATCCCGCAGGCGCGGCTCGCGGGGTCCACGGCAATGGGAAGCGCGACCACCAGCTCCATGAAGCGCGCCGCCGCCGCCGCGTCCAGGCGGCCGCGCCGCTCGGCCACGGCCAGGCCGTTCGCGACTTCGAGAGGCCAGATGGAGGCCGCCACCGCCTCCGAGGATTGCAGGGCCCCGAGGACGCGCTCCGCATACTCGCCCCCCTCGTCCTCGAAGCACCAGGCGAGCGTGACCGAAGCGTCCAGGACGAAGTTCACCGCCGCCCCTCGTCGATCAGGTCCCGCACGGTCAGCCGCTCGCCCTCCTCCTCGCGGAGCCGCCTGCCGCGCCGCAGCTCCAGCAGCGCAGCCACGGCTTCCTCCGCCGTGCGCCCGGGGAGCCCGGACGGAGGCATGAGGACCGCAACGGGACGGCCGTGCCGCGTGATCGTCACGGTCTCCCCCCGCTCCACCTGGTCGAGGAGCGCCGCCAGGTGCGTTTTGGCCTCGTAGGCGCCCACGGTGTTGGTCATGCGGCCTCCGGATCGTTACGACTGGTCTGAGACCAGTTTATCCGTGTCGAGGCAGGCGCGCCAGTGCCCGGTGGGATCCCCTGGTCCCCACGCCGGACGTGGAGAGGATGGCCGACACGATCGGGCTCTCGGCAGCCTCACGGACGAGTCGACCATCGCTCTCGAGCCCATGCACGGGCGCATGGCCGTGGCTCCTGCGGGAAGGCGCCTCCGTGTACCCTCTGGTCCTCCACGAGGGCGCCTGTTTCCCCTTCGGCGAAGGGCCACCGCACCGAGTCGCCGCGCCTCGAGGACGCCGACCCACATCTGCGTCGCGGCGCGCTGGGAACGTGCGCCGCTGCGCCAGGTCGGAGGAAGCCGGGCTGCGCCGCCTGGCTCGGCTCGTAGAGGTCTCTGCCGCACGGGGGCGTCTGCCGCAGATCGTCGGCTCACCCTCCCTTGCGCGTCCCCACGCCCCGAGGTAGACCCAACCCAGGCCGCCTCGTTCGCGGCCGCGTTCCTCCAAGCAGGGAGACACCATGTCCCGCAGGACCTATGCGCTCCGGCGCATCGCCTGGGGGCTCGCCGTCGCCGTCCTGGCGACGCCCGTCCTCACCCAGGCTCAGCAGCGCATCGACGAGGAGTACACCCGCCTCATCCGGCAGCACCTCCAGGACCCGCGCATCACCACCGAGCTGGTGGACCATCTACCGGCGTCGGAGACGGTGCCCACCCCCCTCGAGTTCCACGGCCGCATCATCGGCACCCCCGGCGAGCTCACCTACGCCGCGGACATCCACCGGTACCTGAGGGCCATCGACGAGGCCTCCCCCCGGGCCACCGTGTGGTCCCTGGGCACGAGTGAGGAAGGCCGGGAGATGATCGTCATGGCCATCGCCGACGAGGCGACCATCGCGAACCTCGAGGCCTACAAGAGCTACCTGGACGAGCTCACCGATCCGCGGTCCACCTCCGAGGAGCGTGCCCGCACCCTCATCGGCGGCGTGGCCAAACCCGTCTATTGGGTCACCGCCGGCATGCACTCCACCGAAACCGGCGGCCCCGAGATGCTCCAGGAGATGGCGTACCGCCTGGTGGTGGAGGAGACCGACTTCATCCGTTCCATCCGCAACGGCATCATCACGCTCATCACGCCGGTCATCGAGCCGGACGGCCGCGAGAGGCACGTGGACACGTACTACTTCAACAAGGACCGGCCGCAGGGGGAGACACGCCTCCCGCTCGTGTTCTGGGGCAGGTACGTGGCCCACGACAACAACCGCGACGCCATGGGGCAAGTCCTCAAGCTGACCCAAGCCGTCAACCGCGGAGCCCTGGAGTGGCGCCCCGTGGTCATCCACGATCTCCACGAGGCGGCCACCTACCTCTACGTCTCCACCGGGACGGGCCCCTACAACGAGGCCGTGGACGCCATCACCGTGGGTGAGTGGTGGACGCTGGCGGAGAACGACGTCATCGAGATGACCAAACGCGGCGTGCCCGGCGTGTGGACGTTCAACTTCTACGACGGGTGGACGCCCAACTACATGTTCACCATCGCCCACACCCACAACGCCATCGGTCGCTTCTACGAGGTGGCCAGCTACGGGCCCGACCCCCGGGTCTATCGGGCGGGCACCACCACCACCAGCCGCGAGTGGTACCGGCCGAATCCGCCCCTCGACTCCATCCCCTGGGGCCCCCGCAACAACACCAACATCCAGCAGTCCGCGGTCCTGTTCTCGCTGAAGTACGCGGCGGATCATGCGGAGTGGTTCCTCGAGAACTACTGGCTGAAGGGGAAGCGTTCCGTGCAGAAGGGGAAGGACGGCCCGGTGAACGCCTGGGTCATCCCCGCGGCGCAGCGGCGCAAGGCCGACGCGGCCCAGATGGTCAACGACCTCGTGGCCCAGGGGCTGGAGTTCCACCGCGCCGACAGGGCGTTCCAGGCCGGCGGCGTGCAGGTGCAGGCCGGTGACTACGTGGTGCGGGCGGACCAGCCCTTCCGCACCATGGCCGACATGTACTTCTCCCTCCAGGCCTTCAGCCTGGCCAACCCCCGTCCGTACGACGACACCGGCTGGACCTTCCAGCTCATGCGCAACCTGGAACTCCACGAGATCGAGGACGCCAAGGTGCTGGAGCAGCCCATGACGCGCATCACCGCGCCGGTGAAGGCGGCGGGTGGGGTGATGGGCAGGGGCGCCGTGCTGGTGGTGGACCACACCACCGACAACGCGCTGGTGACGTTCCGGTTCCGCCACGCGAACGTGCGCATGCTCGCCGCCGAAAGCGACTTCGACATGGGCGGGCGGCCGTTCCGCGCCGGCGCGTTCATCATCCCCGAAGGGGACCGCGCCGCGCTGGAGGCCAGCCTGGTCGAGTTGGGCCTGTCGGCATGGGCCGCTGACCGGGCACCCGACGTGCCCACCCACGAGCTGGACGTGCCGCGCATCGGCTACATCCACGCCTGGCAGCGCACCCAGGACGAAGGTTGGGTCCGCGCGGCGTTCGACTTCTACGGGATCCCCTACACCTACTTCGGCGACATCGAGCTGAAGAAGGGCGGCCTGCGCGCGAAGTACGACGTCCTGGTCTTCCCCCACGTGGGCGGTGACGTGCAGTCGCAGATCAACGGCATCGCCAAAACGGGCAGCCTCCCGCTCCCGTACCGGAAGACGGAGAAGACGCCCAACCTGGGCGTGCAGGACCAGGCCGACGACATCCGGGGCGGGATGGGGTTCGAAGGGCTGGTGGAGCTGGCCAAGTTCGTCCAGGAGGGTGGCACGCTCCTCGTGGAGGGCTCCACCGCGGCCATCCTGCCGTCGTACGGGCTCACCCCCGGGCTGTCGGTGGAGCTGCATCCCGCCCTCATCGCCCCGGGCTCGGTGCACCGGGGGATCATCGCCGACCGATTCAGCCCCCTGGTCTACGGGTTCGCCGGCGACCAGGTGCCCGTGTTCTTCAGGAACGACCTGGTGCTCGGCACCCGGTCCGGCGGCGTGGTGGCGGCGCCGGCGCCGGGCGGAGCGCCCAGCCCGTGGGCGAACCTCACGCCCATGGCCACGCCGCCCAGGCTCTCGCCCTGGAAGCCGGACAGCGCCCAGGCCTCCGCTCACGGGCAGGCGCCGGCCGAGCCGGCGGTCGAGTACCGCGGCTTCGGCGGGGGTGCGCCGGTGACGAGCACATCCCGAGTGGTCCTGGCGTTCCCGGCCCGCGCCGACCAGATGCTCCTGTCCGGGGCTCTCGGCAACGGTGAGGCGCTCCAGGGCAAGCCCCAGCTCGTGGACTCCAAGGTCGGAGAGGGACACGTGGTGAGCTTCGCCATCCGTCCGTTCTGGCGCTGGCAGACCCAGGGGAACTACTTCCTGGGCTTCAACGCCATCCTGAACTGGAACGACCTGGACGCCGGAAAGGCCGCGCCGGCAGCGAGCGGCACAGCACAGCCGCGTTAGCTGCGCTCGAGCGGGGGTGGCGGCGCTCGCCACCCCCGCCCACCTTCCCACCATGACGATGCCGCTCCGGGCCGCCTGCCCGTTCTGCGCGCTCCGGCTGGAGGGATCCCCCAACCAGTGCCCCCGGTGCGGGACGCTTCTCGGCGAGGAGGAGGAGGACCTGAAGCGTTTCGGTGAGCGCGAACGTAAGCTCCTGCGTACGCGGAAAGCGCTCTCCGACACTCTCTTCCTCGCGGGCCTCCTTCTGGGCGGACCCCTCATCACCGTCGGGGATCACTTCCGCCTCGGGAGCTTCGTGGTACTGGCGGCGAGCGCTGCCGCCCTGCTCCGCCGACGGACGTCCTGGTCCCTTCCGGGCGTCGTGGCCATCGGGTCCCTGACCGCCCTGGTCCTGGCGGCGCTCGTGCTGGAACCGGCTCACCACGCCATAGAGGAGAGCCGGGCCGGCGAGGAAGTGCGCCGCGCATACGTGGCCGCCCTGGACCAGGCGGACGACGACGTCTCGGTGGAGGAGAGGGGCGTCGGCGCACTCGTCGTGTGGTTCATTGTGCCCGAAGGGCAGGCCGGGGAGTGCGGCGACTACCCACCCGCCGAGGTCCGTGCCCACCTGGCCGGGTTGGGCTTCCTCCGGGTCGTGGTGATGGGCCGGAACCAGGCTGGAGGGCTTTGCTCCTTGGTCCCCTGAGACGTGAGCGGGGCCGCGCCGGTGGCGCGGCCCCGCTGCCTTCATCGCCTGAGGTGTCGGACGGGTCGCCTGCCTAACGCGTCCGTACCGGCACCGGGTGGTTCGGGTCCTCGTAGGGGCGCAGGTGCTCCTCGAGGAATGCCCACGAGCGGTTCCACGAGTCACGCTGCGCGGGCGAGTCTACGCGCTCCAGCGTCTCCCGATCCACGCGCCGGCTGAACGAGTGGCCGATGCTGCTGCCCCATGGATCCGGGTCCACGTAGATCTTCGTCTCCGAAAGCTCGGGCTTCACGTCGCGGAGCTTGTAGACCAGCATGGAGCACTCTTCGAAATCCACGTCTTTGTCGTTCGTGGCGATGTGCACCAGGATCGGGACGTTGATCTTCTCGACCTGGTAGTAGGGCGAGCGCTCGATGTAGATCTCCTTCTTCTCGAAGGGGAGCCCCTGGATGCGCTGCTGGGTGGAGAAGCTCCGCTGGTATCTCGGGCCCTTGTACGAGAGCCGCTGGAAGAGGTTGGTCACCGGCACGATGGCGGCACCGGCCTTGAACGGATGCCCCTCGCGGGCGATCGACATGAGGGTGATGAAGCCGCCGTGGCTCCACCCCATCATCCCGACGCGGGCCGGGTCCACGTGGGGGAGGTTCTGCGTCATGTAGTCGTACGCCGACATGGCGTCGTCCACCTCGTAGCCGCCGTAGTCGATGGCGTTGTGGTGGTCCTTGCCGTAGCCGGTGCTGCCGCGGTATTCGGGGCAGATGATGACGTAGCCCCGCTCCACGGCCTCGCGCACGAAGGGCCACATGCTGGTGCCCCAGTTGCCGTGCACGCCGCCGTGGACCCAGATCATGGCCGCGTGCCCCTTGGCGCCGCGCTTCTCCAGCGGCTGGAAGAGGTAGGCGGGGATGTCCATGTCGCCGATGCGGCTGCGGTACGTGACCTTCTTGTAGTCCACGACGCCCTCGGTGATGGCGGCGTAGATGGAGTCGGTGCGGGCCTTGCCCTGAATGGCCGCCTCGTAGTCCGCGACCGGGTGGTCCGCCCACTTGTCGCTGACGTAGAGGAGGTCGACGCGAGCCGGGTCCTTCTGGATCACCTGCTGGGGACGCTGGCGCTCCTGGGCCTCGGTGGCCGTCGCCAGTACGAACATCAGAGGGAACGCGCCGAGCGCGCCGAGCCCCCACGACTTGAACCTGGATGTGATCATATCGGGATTCCCTCCGGGAACGGGTACATGAAGCAGGATCCCTGGCCGTGCGCCTTCTGTCAATGGCGCGATTCTCTCCGCTCGCCGCCGGCCTTGCTCGCGCGGCGCACGCCCGCGACGTTGCCGGCCATGACGAGACTGCTGCTCCTCCTCCTCGCCCTGCCGGCCTGCGTCGCACAGCCGCCGGGCGCCGCCCCTTCCGACGCGCAGACGACGACCCTCCCCGCGGCCCTCGAAGCGTTGGTCGCGGACTACGCCGACGGCGCCGACACCCTCTCCCTCCTGGAGCAGGACGGCGGGCTCCGGCTCCTCGCCTGGGGCGGCTCGGAGGTCGCCCTGGAGCGGATCACCGACACGCTTTGGGTGGCCGGCCCGGGGGATACGATCCGGCTCACCGCCGGGCCGGGCCCGAGCGCCGCCGGCGCGAGGGCGTCCCTCGTGCGCGGCGGGAGAGCCTTCCAGCGCCTGGCGTGGAGCCCGGAGGACGGCGCCGTCTTCCGCATCTAACCCCTCCGCCCCCCGGAGGAACTCCTCGCCGAGGCGCTGGCCGCTCGACCGCCGAAGGAGGAAGGGGAATTCCTGGAGCCCGACCTCGTCGAGCTCGTGGCCCTGGACTCAACCATCCGCCTCGACGTCCGCTATGCCACCACCGAGAACTTCATGGGGGAGGTCTTCTACTCCCAGCCCCGGGCGTTCCTCCAACGCCCGGCGGCGGAGGCGCTCGTGCGAGCCCACCGCTGGCTCCTCGAGCGGGGGTACGGGCTGATGATCTACGACGGGTACCGCCCCTGGTACGTGACCAAGATGTTCTGGGACGCCACGCCCACGCACTTGCGGGAGTTCGTCGCCAACCCCGCCCGGGGCTCCAGGCACAACCGGGGGTGCGCCGTGGATCTCACCCTCTTCGAGGTGGCCACCGGGCAGGCGGTGGAAATGCCCAGCGGCTTCGACGAGTTCTCCCCCCGGGCGTACGCCGATTACCCGGGCGGTACATCGCGGAGCCGCGCTTGCCGCACGCTTCTTCGCCAAGCCATGGAGGCGCAGGGGTTCGCCGCCAATCCCAGCGAGTGGTGGCACTTCGACCACGGGGACTGGAGGCGGTACCCGCTGGCGAACCAGCGCTTCGAGGAGCTGGGGACGCCAGGAGGGGCGTGAAGCCTTGAGCGCCGGCGGAGGCACGCCGCCCGAGATCTTCCGGGGACCGACGTTCCTCCGCGCGCTGCGCCACCGCAACTACCGGCTCTTCTTCGCCGGGCAGAGCCTCTCCCTTCTGGGAACGTGGGTCACCCGCCTCGCCACGAGTTGGCTGGTGTGGCGCCTCACCGGATCTGCGGCGCTCCTCGGCGTCGTCGGCTTCGTGGGCCAGGTGCCCAACCTCCTGCTGAGCCCTTTCGCCGGCGTATGGATAGACCGCCTGCACCGCTACCGCGTGCTTCAAGCCACGCAGGTTTTGGCCATGCTGCAGTCCTTCGCCCTGGCGGCGTTGACCCTGGCGGGCGTGATCCAGGTCTGGCACATCGTCGTGCTCCAGGCCCTCCAGGGGTGCATCAACGCCTTCGACATGCCCGCGCGCCAGGCCTTCCTCATCGAGATGATCGAGGACAGGGCGGACCTCTCCAACGCCATCGCGCTGAACTCCTCCATGGTCAACAGCGCGCGCCTCGTGGGACCTTCCATCGCCGGGGTCATCATCGCGTGGGTGGGCGAAGGGTGGTGTTTCCTGGCCGACGGCGTGAGCTACCTGGCCGTCATAGCCTCGCTCGCCGCCATGCGCGTGGTCGCCCAGCCCGGTCCCGCGACAGGAAAGCGGGTGCTCCAGGACCTGGCCGACGGCCTGCGCTACGCTTTCGGATTCCCCCCCATCCGCGCGGCCCTGCTGATCATGGCGCTGGTGAGCCTCATGGGGATGCCCTACACCGTCCTTCTTCCGGTCATCGCGGAGCGCACCCTCCACGGAGGGCCGCATACCCTGGGCTTCCTCATGGGCGCCTCGGGGATGGGCGCGCTGTGCGGCGCGCTCTGGCTGGCGTCCCGCACCACCGTGGTGGGAATCGAGGGGATGATCCCCCGCGCTTCCGCGGTCTTCGGCCTCGGCCTGACCGCGTTCGGGGCCTCCCGCTGGACCCCCTTGTCCCTCTTCCTGCTGGTGGTGGTGGGCGCGGGCTTCATGATCCAGATGGCCTCGTGCAACACGCTCATCCAGACGCTGGTGCGCGAGGAAATGCGTGGCCGGGTGATGGCGTTGTACGGCGTGGCGTTCATGGGGATGGTCCCTCTCGGGAGTCTCCTGTCCGGGACCGTCGCGTCGAGGATCGGCGCGCCCATCACGGTGGCAGGAGGCGGTGCGCTGTGCATCGTGGGTGCGGTGGCCTTCTGGAACGCGCTCCCGGCGCTCCGCGGGGTCGTGACCCCCATCTACATGGAGCGCGGCTTTCTCCCGGGCGGGGCTCTGGGCCCGGAGGACCCTCCGCCCCGAAGCGACCTATAGGAAGGTTCCCCCGGCTCCTTCCCTCCGCCCCTTCCCCTGTGGACATTCAGGGACTTCCACGACTCGAGCCCAGACCTCTCCATGGCCCCGACCCCGTCCCGGCACGCCGCCGCGCGCTTCCGCCTCGCCGTCCTTCTTCTGGCGGTTGCGGCTCTCCCCACCCCGGCCCGCGCCCAGGACCGGTCTCTCCTCACGGTGGAGCGCATCTACGCTTCCCGGGAATGGACTTCGGACTTCTTCGGGCCCGCCCGCTGGCTCGCCGACGGCTCGGGGTACACCACCGTGGAGGCCTCCAGGCTGGCGCGAGGACTCGACATCGTGAAGTACGACCCGGCCACCGGGAGCCGCGAGCTGCTGGTGCCGGCGACGCGCCTGGTCCCCAGGGGGAGCAGCCTGCCCCTCCTCCCCGAGGGCTACGCCTGGTCCGGCGACGGGACCAAGCTCCTGGTTTTCACCAACACCGTCCGCGTGTGGCGCACCAACACCAAGGGCGACTACTGGGTCCTGGACCTGGGCAGCGGCGCGCTGAAGAAGGTCGGAACCGACTTCCCCGAGTCCACCCTCATGTTCGCCAAATTCTCCCCCGCGGCGGACCGGGTGGCCTACGTGCAGGCCAACGACATCTACGTGGAGAACCTCTCCGACAGGCGCGTTACCCGCCTCACCGAGGGGGGGTCGCGAACGCTCATCAACGGCACGTTCGACTGGGCATACGAGGAGGAGTTCTCCCTCCAGGACGGGTTCCGGTGGAGCCCCGACGGCACCCAGATCGCATACTGGCAGCTCGACGCGTCCGGCGTGCGGGAGTTCGTGCTCACGAACTACACCGACTCCCTCTATCCCCAGTTCACGCGGATCCCCTATCCCAAGGTGGGCGAGGTGCTCTCTGCGGCGCGCCTGGGGGTGGTGAGCGCCGCGGGCGGGGAAACGCTCTGGATGGACGTGCCCGGCGATGCCAGGAACAACTACATCGCGCGCATGGACTGGGCCGACGGTTCGGACGAGGTGCTCCTCCAACGGATCAACCGGCGCCAAAACGAGAACGCCGCCATGCTGGCCGACGCCCGCACCGGTAAGGTGCGCACCGTGTTCACCGACAGGGACGACGCCTGGGTGGAGACCGTGGACGACCTGCTCTGGCTGGATAGCGGGAAGAGCTTCACCTGGGTGAGCGAGAAGGACGGGTGGCGCCACGTGTACGCGATCTCCCGTGCGGACGGCACCGAACGGCTTCTCACGCCCTGGCCCATGGACGTCATGGAAGTGAGCCTCATCGACGACGAGGGCGGCTGGCTCTACTTCATCGCGTCTCCAGAGGACGCGGCCCGGCGGTACCTGTACCGGAGCAGGCTGGATGGCTCGGGCCAGCCCGAACGCCTCACCCCCGCCGCATCCGAGGGATGGAACGGATACGGCGTCTCCCCCGACGGCGCCTGGGCCTTCCATTCCCACTCTCGCTTCGACGTGCCCACCACCTGGACGCTGGTGCGCCTGCCCGGCCACGAGGCCGTGCGCGTCATGGCGGACAACGCGGAACTCAAGAAGAAGGTGGGAGAACTGGCCAGGGGGGAGCTGGAGTTCTTCCGCCTGGAGCGCTCGGACGGCCCGCCCCTGGACGGCTGGATGATGAAGCCTCCGGGGTTCGATCCGTCGAAGAAATACCCGGTGCTCTTCTACGTCTATGGGGAGCCCGCCTCCCAGACCGTGGTGGACCGCTGGGGCGGCAACACGTACCTCTGGCACCTCATGCTGACCCAGCAGGGGTACATCGTGGCCAGCGTGGACAACCGGGGCTCCCCGGCGCCGCGCGGTCGCGAGTGGCGGAAGTCCGTCTTCGGTGCCATCGGCGTGCTGGCGTCCCAGGACCAGGCCGCCGCCAACCGCGAGTTGCGCAAGCGCCCGTACGTGAACGGCGACCGCATGGGGATCTGGGGGTGGAGCGGCGGTGGCTCCATGACGCTGAACATGATGTTCCGCCACCCCGACCTGTACGCCACGGGGATGAGCGTGGCCCCCGTGCCGGATCAGCTCCTCTACGACGCCATCTACCAGGAGCGGTATTCGGGAGTGCTTCCCGACTTCGCCGAAGGGTACCGGCAAGGCTCGCCCATCACGCACGCCGAGGGGCTGAAGGGGAACCTTCTGCTCATCCACGGCACCGGCGACGACAACGTGCACTACCAGGGCTCGGAGCGTCTCATCAACCGGCTGGTGGCGCTCAATAAGCAGTTCGCCATGTTCGCGTATCCCAACCGCTCCCACGGCATCTTCGAGGGCGAGGGGACCACGCTGCACGTGCGCACGCTGCTCACGAGCTATCTGATGGAGCACCTGCCTCCGGGAGGGCTCCCGTGAGCCCGTACCGGCGGGTGCTGGCCAGGTGGATCTTCCATATCCACCTCTGGGTCGGCGTCGTGGTCGGAGCGCTCCTCCTCGTGGTGTCCATCACGGGCGTGTTGCTCAACCACAAGCGCGGGCTCGGTCTCATGCCCGAGGTGGAGCATGTACCGACGGAGCCCTTCGGGAGCGCACTGCCGCTCCCGGCGCTGGTGCGCGCTGCCGAGGAGCACGCAGGCCCCGGCGTATCTTCCGAGGGCGTGGACCGGATGGACGTGCGCCCCGACGACGGGCTGGTGAAGGTCCGCTTCCGGGACCACCGGGTCACCGAGGTCACCGTGGACCTGGCCACCGGCCACGTCCTGCACTCCGGGGAGCGCAAGGACGTGTTCCTGGAGAAGCTCCACTCGGGTGAGATCTTCGGCTCGCGCTGGGTGCTCCTCTCCGACCTGACCGCCGTTGCCGCCATGCTCCTCGTCGGGAGCGGGCTGGTGCTCTGGCTCGTGCCCAAGGCCAAGCTGTGAGCGCGGCGCACGTCGTTCTCCTCGCAGGCGTCTTCGCCCCACCCCTCGTCCTGCTCACGATGGGGCATGCCTACCGGCACCGCTCCACCCGGGCGCGACGGGTGTTCTGGGGAGGCGTAACGGGGTACGGCGCCGGGCTGGTCTTCGCGGCGGTGGCCATGCTCGTGCCGGCCGTGGATTGGACGGGCAGCTCCCCACTCCGGGAGATGGCGGTGCATGCCGGCCCTCTAGCCGGGTGGCTCCTGGGCATCGGGGTGGGGTGGGCGCTGGCGACCAGGCGTCGGGAAAATTCCCATCCCTGACTCCGGATTGGACCCGATGTCCCGGGGAGGATCTCGGAGCAGATTCAGGGCATGAAGCCGCTCCCCATGCTCACCCTACCCCAGGCCCGCGCCTGGGTCGCGGGCCGCACCGGCCGGAAGGCCGACCGGACCTACCGGATCCGCCTCCTTGTGCAGGGTGCCTTCGCCCTCACCTGCGCCCTCCTCGGCATCCAGTTCACCCGCTGGGTGGGCGCCGCCCAGGCGGGCCAGATCCCCCTCCCGGCGCGCCCCACCGGCGTGGAGGGATTCCTTCCCATCAGCGGGCTCATGGGCACGCTGGACTGGTTCTATCGGGGGACGCTGAACGTCGTCCACCCGGCGGCCACCGTCCTGGTGCTGGTGGCCCTGGCGATGGCCCTCCTCCTCAGGAAGTCGTTCTGCTCCTAGGTCTGCCCCGTGGGGTTCGTCTCGGAGCTCCTCGCCCGCTTCGGCCGGTGGTCCTTCGGGCGCAACTTCCGCCCCTGGAAGTGGGCGGACATCCCGCTGCGGAGCCTCAAGTGGCTCCTCATGATCTTCTTCGTGGGCTCCGTGCTGGGGATGAGCAGCCAGGCCCTCACCGCTTTCATCGATTCCCCGTACAATCGGGTGGCCGAGGTGAAGATGGGGCTCTTCTTCGCCGACCTGAGCAGGACCGGCACCCTGGTCATCGGAGCCTTGGTGGTGGGGTCGGTCTTCATCCAGGGGCTCTGGTGCCGCTACCTCTGCCCCTACGGCGCGCTCCTCGGCCTCTTCTCCTGGTTCTCCCCCACGCGTATCCGCCGCAACGCCGACGCATGCATCTCGTGCGGCTTCTGCGACCAGGTGTGCCCGGCCCGCCTCCCCGTGTCCTCCAAGACGAGCATCCTCGGCGTCGAGTGCACCGGGTGCCTGGACTGCGTGGCGGTGTGCCCGAAGAAGGAGGCCCTGGGCGTCTTCGTGGGTCGGAAGCGGATCTCCCACCTGGCGTACGCCGCCGGCGTGGTGGGGCTCTTCCTGGCGGGCTACGTCGGGGCGAGGGCCGCCGGGATCTGGGACAACGCCATCCCCGAGTCCGAGTACGTGGAGCGGATCCAGGACATCCGCTCCAGCCAGTACGGCCACCCGGGCTGAGCGGGCGCGGGCTAACCGCCCGCGTCCCGCTTCTCGTCCCTGGGCCGTTCCAGGAGCCGCTCGGTGAAGTCCTGTCGCTCGGCGAGCCGCGCCACGTCGTCGCGGAGCGACTCCACGGCGCGGAGCAGGATCTCCATCCGCTCCGTGGACTCGATACCCGCCTTCTGGGTCATGCGGTGCTCGAGGTACCGCCCCAGCGTGCGCGTGATGGGGAAGATCCTGACGCGCTCCGGGCACGAGCGGTTTCGCCACCGCCACGCGCCGGACCCTTGTGGTGGCGGCGCACCCGCCCGACCTTGCGCCCCACACCGCTGCTCCGGAGCCGCACCCTGCCCGCTCGCCGCCCGCCCGCTCGCCGTCCGCTTGCTGGTCGCCTGGCCGCCGGTCGCCTGGCCGCTCTGACGGCTGCCGCCCTCGCCTCGCTCCAGGGCGCCTGCCTCCCCGACGCCGGCGCCCGCGGTTGGGAGTGCATCGCTCCCGCCAACGCCGGGGGCGGCTGGGACCGGACCTGCCGCTCCGTGGGGCAGGTCCTCGGGGAGCTCACCCTGGCGCCCGGAGCCGTGCGCACGACGAACATGCCCGGCGCCGGAGGCGGTGTGGCGTACGCCCACGTCGTGGCGCAGCGCCAAACGGACGCCGCTCTCCTGGTGGCGGCGAGCCCGGGCACCACCCTGCTCCTGGCCCAGGGACAGTGGGGCGACCTCACCGAGAACGATGTACGCTGGCTCGGAGCCGTAGGGGCCGAGTACGGCGTCCTCGCCGTGGCGCAGGACGCGCCGTGGAGAACGCTGGCCGAGCTGCTGGACGCCTGGCGCGCCGACCCGGGCAGCATCGTCGTGAGCGGGGGGAGCGCGGCGGCGGGACAGGACCACATGAAGGTCCTCCTCCTGGCCCATCGCGCCGGCCTGGACCCCAGGAGCATCCGCTACGTGCCCTTCGACGGCGGCGGTGAGGCCATGACCGCGCTCCTCGGGGGCTTCGTGCAGGTCTTCAGCGGCGAGGTCTCGGAAATCGAGGGCCAGATCCGCGCCGGGCGGATGCGTCCCATCACCGTCCTGGCGCCCCAGCGTCTCGGAGGCATCCTCGCCGACGTCCCCACCGCCCGGGAATCGGGCGTGCCCGTGGACTGGGTGACCTGGCGAGGGTTCTTCGTCCCCGGCGGCATCAGCGACGAGCGGTACCAGGAGTGGGTGGACGCCCTCTCCAGGGTGGCCTCCTCTCCCGAGTGGGAGGAGATGCGCCGCCTGAACCGCTGGGAGCCCTGGCTCATGGTGGGCGCGGAGTTCGAGGCCTTCGTGAGGAACCAGGTGCTCGAGCTGCGAGAGATGTCGCGGGAGATCGGGCTCATCCGATGAGCGCCCCCACCCGCACGGACCGCGCCGCCGGCGCCGTGCTCGGTCTTCTGGGGCTGGCCGTCGCCCTCGAGGCCACCACCTTCGACGTCCTCTTCCTCACTGACCCGGTGGGCCCCAAGGCCATCCCCATGCTCGCCGCGGCCATTCTCGTGGGCTCGGGCGCGGCGCTGGTGGCCCGGCCTGGGAGTGGAGGCGCCTGGCCCGGGCACGGCATCCTGCTCCGCATGGCCGGCGCCATCGCCGCTTTCGGCGTCTACGCTGCCATCCTTGCGCCGCTTGGCTTCGTGCTGTCCACCACGGCCACCGTGGCGTCGCTTTCCATGCTGTTCGGCGGGCCGTGGAGACGGAGCGTGGGAGCCGCCGCCGCGCTCGCCGTCGTGCTCTGGTACCTGTTCGTCTGGCTGTTGGGGCTTCCGCTCCCCCTCGGAGCCGTATGGGAGGCGCTGTGGACGCGCTGAGCCACCTGGCGGGGGGCTTCGCCGTCGCGCTGCAGCCCCTCAACCTGCTGCTGGCCCTCGTCGGCGTCTTCGTCGGCACGTTCGTGGGGATGCTCCCGGGGATCGGGCCCATCAACGCCATCGCCATCCTCATCCCCATCACCTTCGCCACCGGGATGGAGCCGGCGTCGGCCCTCATCCTCATGGCGGGGATCTACTACGGATCCCAGTACGGGAACTCCATCAGCACGATCCTGCTCAACGTGCCCGGCACCGCCTCGGCCGTGGTGACGGCTCTGGACGGGCACGCCATGACCCGGCAGGGTCGCGGGGGGCCCGCGTTGGCCATGGCGGCCATCGCCTCGTTCTTCGGCGGCACGGTCTCGATCTTCTTCCTGATCTTCTTCGCGCCGCTCCTCGCCGAGTGGGCCATCCGCTTCGGCCCGGCCGAGTACTTCGCGCTCATGGTGTTCGCCTTCGCCGCCCTCTCGAGCCTGGCGGGCGGCAGCGTCCTGAAAGGGCTGGCGGCCACCGCCCTGGGGCTTCTCCTCGCCACGGTGGGCCTGGACCCCAACAGCGCCATCCCGCGCTACACCTTCGGACAGATCAAGCTGCTGGACGGGATGGACTTCGTGGTGGTGACCATCGGCCTCTTCGCCGTGAGCGAGGTGCTGCAGCTCCTGGAAGAGACGGAGCGGGGACAGGCCGTCACCCGCGGCTACGGCCGGGTGATGATCACCGCGAAGGAGTTCCTCTCCTCCCTGGGCGCGCAGATCCGCGGAAGCGTCCTCGGGTTCCTCATCGGCGTGCTGCCCGGCGCGGGCGGCACCATCGCGTCCTTCCTGGCCTACTCGACGGAGCAGCGCGTCTCGGACCGCGAGGGAACCTTCGGCAAGGGGGACATCCGGGGCGTCGCGGCACCCGAGTCCGCCAACAACGCCGCGGCCACCGGCGCCATGATCCCCCTCCTCACCCTCGGCGTCCCCGGGAGCGGGACCACCGCCGTGCTCCTGGGCGCGCTCCTGGGGCTGGGTGTCACCCCCGGCCCGCTCCTCATCACCGAGGAGCCCGACCTCTTCTGGGGCCTGGCGGCGTCCATGTACGTCGGCAACGTCTTCCTGCTCCTGCTGAACCTTCCCCTGGTGGGCCTGTTCGTCAGGGCGCTCACGCTCCCGCGGTGGTTCCTCCTCCCCGGCGTGGCCGCGCTCTCCTTCGTGGCCGTGTACGCCGTGAACCAGAGCGCGTTCGACCTCGTGCTCATGACCGGGTTCGGCGTGGCGGGCTATCTCCTCCGCAAGACCGGCGTCCCGCTGGCGCCCATCATTCTGGGGCTGGTGCTGGGCCCCCTCATGGAGAAGAGCCTCCGCCGGGCCATGTCCCTTTCGGGAGGGGACTGGGGGGTCCTCTTCTCGTCCCCCATCGCCATCACCCTCTGGCTGCTGGCCACGGCCAGCCTGGTCGTGCCGCCCTTGCTCGCGCGCCGGGTCACCGCGCCCGCCTCCGGCGCCACACCCACACGTACACCGCCACGTTGAACGCCACCGCCGCCACGCCCAGCGCAACCTGCACACCGCGCGTGAGCCCCGGAGGATAGAGCACGAGCCGCACGTAGTGGTCCAGGAAGCCTCCAGCGTACCCGGCCTCCCCCGCAGCCCGGCGCAGCAACACCTCGAGGGGCGTGAGCGGGCAGATCCAGCCGGCGATGACCACCCCCGAGCCCCAGAGCGCGCAGGGGATGTGAATCCATCCCGCGCGGGGCCAGCGAAGGACGAGAAAACCTCCCAGCACCACGAAGACCACGAACGCGGCGTGGGCGGCGAGAACCAGGTCGGCGAACAGGGAGTCGATCATCGGAGCGGAGCGGGAACGCTGGACGGGACATCGATCTGCGGCACCGGAAGCTCCTCGGGCTCGGCGGGGATCTCCACGCTCCGCCCCGCCAGACGCCCGAGAATGAGGTCGCGCCGCCATGCCATCCGCCCGGGACGCGTCTTCGGGTTGGATGCGAGCGGGTGCGGCAGCGTGGCAGCCAGCGACGCCGCCTGGAAGCGTGTGAGGCGCTGGGCGGGCACGTCGAAGTAGGCCCGGGCCGCCGCGCCCACACCGAAGATCCCCGGGCCCAGCTCCGCCGTGTTCAGGTAGATCTCCAGGATCCGGTCCTTCCCCACGAAGCGCTCCAGCCGCGCCGCCACCACGAACTCCGCCGCCTTCCTCGCGAGAGAGCGGTCGGGTGTGAAGTACAGGTTCTTGGCGAGCTGCTGGGTCAGCGTGCTGCGCCCCTTGATCTCCGAGCGGTGGGCCCAGTAGTAGCGGCCTGCCTCCCTGAGCGCAGCGCGGTCCTCGGCGCTCCGCCAGGAGAACGTCTCCCCGCCGGACCAGGCCACCTCCTCCGCCAGCGCCTTCCAGTCCACCCCCCGATGCTCGCGGAAGCGGTCGTCCTCGGAGACCAGGACGGCGCGCACCAGGTCCTCGGGGATCTCCTCCAGCGGCACCCAGTCCTGCACCACGGTGAATTCCTCGCCGGCGCGCTCCGCCTCCCGCTCCCGGAAGAGCATGAACGCCGTCGCCGACGGATCCACCCAGCGCAGGAGCCAGGGGCAGGGGAGACCCGCCAGGGCGACGACGGGGAGGGAGGCCAGAAACAGGAGCGGCGGCGCCACCCAGCGGCGGAGGAAGCGCTTCATCCCGGAATGCTACGCGGGAGAGCCGCCCCTGGGAATGCTCCCCGGGGCCCTGGCCTGGACGCATCCCGACGGGTCCCCAACCTTATATCTATATATCTATCCCAAGCCCGACACGCTTCCGCCCGACCCGGCGGGGCGCCGCCGACGCCTCCCATCCTCAAGATCGGCCCGTTGCCATGAACAGACTCATCGGAAAGCGCGTGCTCGTCACCGGAGCTTCCTCGGGGATCGGGGAATCGTGCGCCAGGGCTTTCGCCACCCAGGGAGCCAACCTGGTGCTGGCCGCCCGGCGCGAGGAACGGGTGGACGAACTCGCCAAGCTCCTCACCCGCGCCCACGGCATCGACGCCCGAGCCTACCGCCTCGACGTCACCGACCGGAGCGCCGTCCAGACCTTCGTGGACGAACTCGAGTCCGACGACCTCCTCCCCGACATCCTCGTCAACAACGCGGGCAAGGCCGTGGGGCTGGACAAGCTCCACGAGGGCCTCCTCGACGACTGGGAGGACATGATCGACACGAACATCAAGGGACTGCTTTACATGTCCCGGGCGATCCTCCCGTACATGGTGGCGCGCGATTCCGGCCACGTGATCAACATCGGGAGCATCGCGGGGCGGTGGGTATATCCGAAGGGAGCCGTCTACAACGCCACCAAGTTCGCCGTGTTCGCCCTCAACGAGGGCATGAACATGGATCTCCTGGGCACCAAGGTGCGCGTTTCCAGCGTGGACCCCGGACTGGTGGAGACCGAGTTCTCCGAGGTGCGCTTCCATGGCGACACGCAGCGGGCCAAGTCGGTCTATGCGGGTACCACGCCGCTGACCCCCGACGACATCGCCGACGCCGTGGTCTACGTGGCCAACGCTCCCGATCACGTGGACGTGCTGGAGCTCGTCATCATGCCCACGGTGCAGCGCCACGTCATGCTCCTGCACAAAGAGAACGCTTGAACGACAGGCAGCGGGAAGGGCCGGGGTGAAAGCAGACCGGCCCTCCTCCCACCTCATCGTCTTCACCCTCTGGCTCCTGGTCTTCTCTTCGGCGAGCCAGACGATGATCATCACGCCCATCCTTCCCAGGATCGGCGAGGAGCTGGCGATTCCCGACGCCGCTCTGGGCACCCTGGTGTCGGCATACTCCCTCATGGTGGGGATCTTCGCCATCCTGGCGGGCCCCGTCTCGGACAAGGTAGGCCGGCGGCACATGCTCATCATCGGCGCCTGCACCATGACCGTGGCCCTGGCGCTCCACAGTCTGGTGCAGGGCTACGCGTCGTTCCTGGCGCTGAGGGTGTTCGCGGGAATGGCCGGCGGGATGCTCAGCGGAGCAGCGGTCTCCTACATCGGAGACTTCTTTCCGTACAACCGGCGTGGGTGGGCCACCGGGTGGGTCATGAGCGGGGCGGCGGTGGGGCAGATCGTGGGGATCCCCCTGGGGATCGCCCTGTCGGCGCGCTGGGGGTTCCGTGCCCCCTTCACCGTATTCGCCGTGACCATGGCGGCCACCGTCGTCCTCCTCTGGCTGCGCGTGCCCCAACCTCTGGTGAAACGCACAGAGGGACGACTCAGTGTGGGCAGGGCTGCCGCCGATTACGCGGTCATGCTCCGCCGCCCTGAGGTGCGGTGGGCGTGCGCCGCCTACTTCACCATGTTCTTCGGTATCTCGCTCTTCACGGTGTACCTCCCCACCTGGCTCGAGCGGTTCCGAGGGCTCACGGCTGGCCAGATCGCGCTCATGTACCTCCTCGGGGGCACCGCCAACGTGACCACCGGTCCCCAGGCGGGACGCCTCTCGGACCGGATCGGCCGGCGACGGATCATTCTCCTGGCTTGCCTCGGGCTCTCGGTGATGATGACGTCCACGCCCTTCGTCGTGCGCGGCGCCTGGACGGCGTACCCCGTGTTCTTCGTGACCATGGTGCTCATCGCCATGCGCACCAGCCCCTTCTCCGCTCTTCTCACCGCCCTGGTCAAGGACGAGCGGCGGGGCTCCCTCATGAGCCTCTCCGTGGCGCTCGGCCAGGTGGGGATGGCCGCCGGAGGTGCCCTGGCGGGCCCCCTCTTCGCCGGGGTCGGGTACGCCTCCAACGCCGCCCTGGGCGCGTTCTCGGTGCTGACCATGGGTCTCATCGTGTGGCACCGGCTCCCCGACCCCGACCCCGACGGCTTTCTCCCACCTGCTCCGGCCGGCGATCCCACCCCCAGGTGAAATTGTCGCCCGCCCCTGCGGTGTCTATGTTGAAGATTCCCATTCTCTGCACCGCCGCGCTGGAGCCTAGCTGATGGCCAGGAGTGACGAGGTCATCCGCGTCCTCTTCGTCGAGGACGCCTTCGACCAGGCCATCGTCGTCAAGGCGTTCCTTGGGGGCATGGGGGGATTCCACGTCGTCCACGCCCAGGACGGGGAGCGCGCGGCCCAGCTGGTACGCAGCGAGGCGTGGGATCTCCTTGTCACGGACCTGAATCTTCCCGGCATCGACGGCTTCGAGCTCTGCCGTATCGCCAAGTCCGCCCACCCCGACCTTCCGATCCTGGCGGTCACCGGGTACACCGGCGCTCACTACCAGGAGCAGGCGTTCCGGGCTGGAGCCACCGACCTCCTCACCAAGCCGCTGGAGAAGGAGGGGTTCCGGGCCAAGGTGGGCGAGCTCACGGGCCGCTCGGTCGGTCCCGCCCGCCCCAGCGTCCTGGCCGTGAGTGCGCTCGTGGGGGATGCCGAGATGGGGTGCGCCGGCGCCCTCCTCCGCCACAAGAGGGACGGCGCGGACGTGACCATCGTGGTGCTGAACGGCGACGAGGCCGGCGCCGGGGGAGTGGGGCTGGTCGCCGCCAAGCAGGCCGCCGAGGTCCTGGGGGCCAGGGTGCTGGTGGACGAAGACGCCCTGGACGACACCCAGCGCCGGGTGGCGTTCATGCAACGCGTGGTGAAGGACCTCCGGCCCAAGGTGGCGTACGTCCCGGCCATGGACGACGGCCATCCTGCTCGGCGGGAGGCGTTTCGCATCGCCCGGGCGGCCACCGCCGGCGTTCCCGTGGTCCTGGCGTACCAGACCGCCACCACGGGGCACGAGTTCCGGCCCTCGCGCTTCCAGGACGTGGCCGACGTCCTGGTGGACAAGATGGAAGCCCTCACCTGCTACGCCGACGCGGGGCTCCAGCGCCTGGACCTGTCCCCCCGGATGGCCCAGGCCTATGCCCGCTACTGGGGCCGTCTGCAGCGGTTCTCCGAGGTGGAGGCGTTCGAGTTGGTGCGCGCCCCCGAGTAGGCCTGCGGGGCACGCGCCCCCGGGTGTCTCGCTTGCGTACGGGCCGAGGCCCCGGCGAGCTTATTCTCTCCCCGCCACTCCGGACGAGGAACCGCACGTGGCCAACGTTCCGCATCTTGAGTTCGAGCACGATATCGTCGAGATCCAGGGGCAGATCGACAAGCTCCTGGACCTGGCCGACCGCAAGGGCATCGACGTCTCCGCCGAGGTCGTGGTCCTGCGGGAGAAACTCCAGCTCCTGGAGGAGCAGACCTACGAGAGCCTGCGCCCGATAGAGCAGGTGCAGGTGGCCCGGCATCCCCTGCGCCCTTATACCCTGGACTACGTGGAGCGGGTCTTCACCGATTGGATCGAGATCCACGGGGATCGCGCGTTCCGGGACGACGAGGCCATCGTGGGGGGATGGGCCCGGCTGGCGGGGCGCTCGGTCATGCTCATCGGCCACCAGAAGGGCCGGGACATGAAGGAGAACCTGCGCCGCAACTTCGGCATGCCCCACCCGGAAGGGTACCGGAAGGCACTCCGCCTCATGCGGCAGGCCGAGAAGTTCCGCCGTCCGGTGATCACCCTGATCGACACCCCCGGGGCCTATCCCGGGATCGGGGCCGAGGAGCGGGGCCAGGCGGAAGCCATCGCCACGAACCTCCGGGAGATGGCGCGCCTTCGCACCCCCCTGGTCAGCGTGGTCATCGGCGAGGGCGGCTCCGGAGGCGCGCTGGCGCTGGGCGTCACCGACCGGATCCTCATGCTGGAGCACTCCATCTACTCCGTGATCTCCCCTGAGGGGTGCGCCGCCATCCTGTGGCGCTCCGCCGAGCACCGGGAGAAGGCCGCCGAGGCGCTCCGTCTCACCTCGGCGAACCTCAAGGATCTGGGTGTGTGCGACCAGATCGTCCTGGAGCCCCCCGGCGGCGCCCACTCCGACTGGGACGGGGCAGCCCGGAACCTGGGCGCGGCGCTGGTCCGGGTCCTGGACGAACTCGTCCTGCTTCCCGTAGACCAGCTGCTCACCCAGCGGTGGGCCAAGTACGAATCCATCGGAGCCTGGCGCGAAGAGTGATGGCCGGGTTCGCCGAGGTCCGCTTCAAGGGGACGCGCAAGGCGTACTTCGGGTACGCAGATCTCCGGCTGGAGCCGGGGCTCGCCGTGGTGGTGGAGGCGGACCGTGGGGAGGATCTGGGCCAGGTCTCGGCGCTGGGGGCGGTGGCCGAGCGCAAGTGCACCGGCTCCGGAGGGTGTGCCACGCCCGCGCCGGAGAAGAGGATCCTCCGGCTGGCGGACGAGCGCGACCTCTTCAAGGCCCGCCTCCTGCGCGAGGAAGAGGAGCGGGTGCGCGGGGAGGCCCGCGCCATCGTCGCGCGGCATGGGCTCAAGATGAAGGTCACCGAAGCCGAGTGGCAGCTGGACCGCAACAAGCTCCTGATCTACTTCACCGCCGACCGAAGGGTGGACTTCCGGGAGCTGGTGCGGGATCTGGCGCGCCACTTCCGCACGCGCATCGAGCTGCGCCAGATCGGGGTGCGCGACGAGGCCGCCCTCCTGGGGGGCGTGGGGCGCTGCGGCCGGGAGCTGTGCTGCTCCACTTGGCTCCCTGAGCTGCGCCCGGTGAGTCTGCAGTTGGCCAAGGACCAGCGGCTCTCCCTCAATCCGACCCAGATCTCCGGGTGCTGCGGGCGACTCATGTGCTGCCTCATGTACGAGCACCGCACCTACGTGGAAGCGCGCCGCCGCTTCCCCCGCGAGGGGAAAACGCTCCACACCTCGCAGGGCGAGGAGAAGGTCCTGGGGGTGGACATCTGGAAGGGCACGGTGAGCCTCCGCCGCCACGACGGGGAGCGCAGGACGCTGACGCTGGAGGCTCTGAAGAACGAGGTGGCCCTGGGCTCCGCCCGGCCGCCCGAAGACCCACGACCGAACGGACGGGAGTGACCCGAGCGTGACCCAGCGCCGGCGGCGGTATCTCACGACGCCTATCTACTATGCGTCAGGCGAGCCCCACCTGGGCCACGCCTATACCACCATCCTCGCCGACGTGCTGGCCCGGTTCTTCCGGCAGGACGGCGCGGAAGTCTTCTTCCTGACCGGCACCGACGAACACGGCCAGAAGATCCAGGAGGAGGCGGCCAAGCGGGGCGTCACGCCCCTGGATCTCTGCGACCAGATGGCCGAGCGCTTCGAGGCGGCGTGGGACACCCTCGAGATCAGCCACGACCGCTTCATCCGGACCACCGAAAAGGAGCACGTGGCCGTGGTGCAGGCGTTCCTGCAGCGCCTGTGGGATCGCGGGCAGATCTACGAGAGCACCTACAGCGGATGGTACTGCGTCCACGAGGAGCGGTACTGGACGGACAAGGACCTGGGCCCGGACAACGCCTGTCCGGACTGCGGGCGGCCTACCCGGCACGTGGAGGAGAAGAACTACTTCTTCAGGATGAGTGCCTATCAGGAGGCCCTGATCCGGCACATCGAGGCGAACCCGGATTGGATCGTCCCCGACATCCGCCGGAACGAGATCCTGGGGTTCCTCCAGAAGCCCCTGGAGGACCTGTCCATCTCCCGGCCCAAGACCCGGCTGAAGTGGGGTGTCACGCTTCCCTTCGACCCCGAGCACGTGGCCTACGTCTGGGTGGACGCGCTCATCAACTACCTCACGGCCTCGGGGGCCATCCATCCCGACGCTCCCGCCGGTGAGCAGGGCTTCGAAAACGTCACCGGCTCCTGGTGGCCCGCCGACCTGCACCTCATGGGGAAGGACATCCTCACCACCCACGCCGTCTACTGGCCCACGCTCCTGATGGGCGTGGGGCTCCCCGTGCAACGCCAGACCCTCGCCCACGGCTGGTGGGTGGTGGGCGACACGAAGATGTCCAAGTCGCTGGGCAACGTGGTGGACCCCCTCTCCCTGAGGGAGCGGTTCGGCACCGACGCCGTGCGCTGGTACCTCATGCGCGAGATGCCCACGGGGAGTGATGCGTCCTACACGCCCCAGCGCTTCCTGGTGCGCTACGAGGAGCTCGCCAACGTCCTGGGGAACCTGGCCAGCCGAGCCCTTTCCATGACGGTGAAGTACCGCGGGGGGATCGTGCCCCAGGCCCCGGGGGCGGGGATGGACGAGGCTATCTCCTCGGCGTTCGCCACGGCCCGGGACAGCATGGAGCGCTTCAGGGTGCACGACGCCATGGCCGCCGCCATGGACCTGGCGCGCATCGCCAACGGATACGTGGAGGAGCGAGCCCCCTGGACCCAGGCCAAGGACCCGGCCCGGAGCGCCGACCTGGACGAGACACTGGCGACCCTCGCCCGGGTCCTCACCGCCCTCTCGGCCCTCTTCGAGCCGGTGGCGCCGGCCCGGATGGGGGAGCTGGCGTCCCGCCTGGGGCTGGATTCCGTGCCCACCCTGGAGGAGGCCCGGACGGTGCCGTTGGGGGGCAGGACGGTGCGAGCCGGCGACCCCCTCTTCCCCAGGGCGGACCCGGCCTGGGCCGCCTCGGCTCCGTGAGCGTTGTGGGACTATCGCTTTCGGTTTTCGTACGGTTTCCGGCCTTCTGCGAGGTCTCCCAGCCATTTCGGAACCTGAAGAGTCGCGGGGGCGATAGGGGACGGTAGGACGGGGGTTTCGGGGCGTTCTTACGGAGGCAGGGAGCGGTTCCTATTTTCGCAGACGAAGAAGGGATCTTGTTTCCG
>Ga0315541_1000535_pt1 | contig 40399 bp, 36 predicted proteins | sample SalMarSW160190MG_FD_203095 | JGI IMG/M metagenome (GOLD analysis project Ga0315541, IMG submission 203095) | Salt marsh sediment microbial communities from the Plum Island Ecosystem LTER, Massachusetts, United States - Salt Marsh Sediment SW1601-190 ...
GTTGGCCGATACCGTGCCAGGAGTCTGATGAGGAAGGCCGGTGTGTCTGTAAAACGTTGCAAGAAATTTAAAAGAACCACTGATAATAATCACAAACTGCCGGTCGCCCCAAATCTTTTGAATCGTCTGAAGTAATAGGTGTCAGGCCTACACAGTTGACAGATCCGTTTCTCTGATGTATAGGGATTAGCTGAATCTTTAAAAATCATAGGGGCAGCAATGGGCAGACCATTACGAATTGAGTATCCCGATGCTTTTTATCACATAACTGCAAGGGGAAACGAGCGGCAAAATATATTTAAAAGTAATAGAGATCGAGAACGTTTTCTCGGTTATTTGGAGTCAGCAAGCGAGCGTTACAAAGCAATCATTCATACTTACAACCTTATGGACAACCATTACCATATTTTATTGCAAACACCGGCCGGAAACCTGTCTCAAATCATGCATCACATCAATGGCGCTTATACGAATTATTTTAATGTGAAACGAAAAAGATCCGGTCATTTGTTCCAAGGCCGATACAACGCGCTGCTGGTAGATATTGATGAGTATGCTCAGGAACTTTCCCGCTATATCCATTTAAATCCTGTCAAGGCCGGGATGGTAGAAAAACCTGAACAATACAAGTGGTCAAGTTATCGTGATTATATAAATGTGAACAAATCGTCAAAATGGCTTTATACTGATTTCATACTTAGCCTGTTTAGCCGAAAGACTTCTGTTGCCAGGAAGCAATACCGCAGGTTTGTGGAATTAATGGTCGATGTGGAATATGAAAGTCCGTTAAAAGATGTTTTTGCTTCAACGATACTGGGTAGTCGCGGTTTTATAAACCAAATAAGAGAAAAACACCTGGATAGAAAGAAATCAGATCGTGATCTTCCGGATTTAAAGCAATTCTATGAAATGCCCGACCTAGAGGAAATAATCAAACAGGCCGCCAAAGTATTGAGTGAAGATAATGCATTATTAAAAAGAGTTCAGATCTACTTGTGTCATAAATTTAGTGGGCAAAAATTAAAAGTAATCGGATTGCACTTTGGAATTGGTGTATCTGGTGTTTCCCAGGCAAGCCGACGCGTCGCTCTGCAAATCAAAGACGATAAAAAACTGAAAAAAAAGATTGATAAAATTATTTCAAATCTTGACTTGTCAACTGTGTAGGCCTGACACCTATGGCTTTATACTGATGCTCATTTTTCCTTAAAAATCTCTCTCTTCCCGTGTAAAAGGATATGACTGATCGTCATTCTCCGATGGCCCCGCCACGACGCCGGTCGCCAGCGCAAAAGGATGCCACAAAACTTAAAAAAGCAAGCGCCTCGCTGGGGATCCAAATATGCGCTTGACAACAGCATTTTTATATGTACAATAATCTGTACAGGAGATGCCTTATGGAAGCTATAACCTATACAGCCGCCAGACAAAACCTTGCAAAAACAATGGAAAGAGTATGCAAAGACCGCGCTCCGGTAATCATAACACGTAAAACCTCTAACTCCGTGGTCATTATGTCGCTTGAGGACTATGAAGCCCTTGAAGAAACGGCTTATCTCTTACGGTCACCAAAGAACACGAGGCGTTTGATTGAATCTATCGCCCAACTTGAAAACGACAAAGGGACCGAAAAGGAACTTTTAGAGTGAAGCTCATCTTTTCTGACCACGCCTGGGATGATTATCTCTTTTGGCAGAAAACCGATAAAAAGGTTCTTCGTCGTATCAATACCCTCATCAAAGAAACGAAACGAAATCCATTTGAGGGTATTGGAAAACCTGAGCCGCTTAAACATGCCCTTTCCGGCTACTGGTCCCGACGAATCACTGATGAACACAGGTTCGTTTATAAAGTATCTGGAAATGCAATTTATATCGCCCAGTTGCGCTACCACTACTGATTATTTCCTTTAGCCCCAACGCTATATTTCTATGAAACCATATCGAAGATCTGCATCATCTTCCAACGATGACTCTTCGATTTTGTGCTCTCCAAAATTCAAAACCAAACCAATATCAGTTCTCCTATTCCAGATACCCGGTCTGCCGGTGGAGCCCCGCCGACTGAAGTCGGCGGCACCAATGCTCCAGCTTCGGCGAAACCCGCCGAAGCACATCCGCCTACGCTAATCATGTTAGCAATAAACGCGGCTATTCGCCGCATTGCTAACACAGCTTCGGCGGATACCCTTTCCGCATTCATCCGCCAACTGAAGTTGGCGGCTTTCTGCGAAGGCGGGTAACTGAAATATTCATCCCCGGCAATAATCATATGATCCTGCAAGCTGATTCCTGCTGTTTCCAGCGCATTTTTAATCTGCTCTTTTAAGCCCAAAAAAGTCGAGGAAATATGGATATCTAAAGACCAGGTCCGGTGTTAACCTATCATCCTCCCGCAAAGCGTAAAGGATAAGGATTTAGTAAACGAGTTCAAGAGATAGCTGGTAGAATCAACAAGAGTCAACGGCAGACGGTTTATCTTAGAATTGTGTATATCAAGCCATCGATTTTTTCGAAGTGGCGGTCTGATGTTATTAGTTCCGCCCCATGCTCCATTGTCTGGGCGGCGATCCAGATATCGTTGGTGGGGATTGGTGTCCCCTGAAGTCTAAGTTGTTTTGCTATCCTTGAATAGCGGTCAGATGTTATTTCATTAACCTGGATCAATTTGATTATTTCATGTTCCAAAAACCTGTTAAGATCATCCATATTATCTTTAAATCTACCGCCATTGCGAAAACCAAACAGCAGTTCTCCCAACACGATAGGAGAAATCAAAATAGACTCGGCCTTTAAAATGACCTCGACAATCTCATGGCTGTTCAGCTTAAAGCCGACATAGGCGCTGGTGTCCAGCAGGAGTTTCATTTCCACATCTCCTCATCGATCTGTTCACAGGATTTGATGGATTCCATAAACTCATCGGCATCTTTTTTGCTCCACCCTCCTGCCAGTTTTAATAATGACTCCTCGTGGGGATTTTTCCTTTTAAATCCTGATTGTCTGTAGATTATTTCAAGAAGAATATTATTCAAGGATTTTCCGCTTGCTACGGCCTTTCTCCTGATCTCTTTTTCCATCTCAGGATCCAGGCCTCGTATGGTTATCTGTCCCATACCTCACCTCCTGACTCATTTTGACTTAATATGCGCTTCATTGGCAAGATTGTCAAGGGAAAATACAATTTTGTCTACTAAGAATGGGATCTGTTAGACGCCAAGATGCAACTTGCCGATATATTTGACATATAACTATTGGTTTCATTATGGCACGGTCCTTGCGTTATCCAGTTTGTGAGAAGATTGATCGAACCTTACGCTAACCCATCCCATCCAAGGCGGAGGACAACGTGGGGGTTGGAAGGAGAAACACCAATGAATTCGGGAGATACTGTTTTTGTCTTAATATCAGCGGCCATGGTCATGCTTATGACACCCGGCCTTGCCCTTTTCTATGGCGGCATGGTGCGAAACAAGAATGTTCTGGCCACCCTTATGCAAAGTTTTATCATTCTGGGATTAATAACCCTTGAATGGGTGCTCTGGGGGTATTCCATGGCTTTCGGCCCGGATTACAGGGGCCTCATCGGTGGACTGGAGTGGTTCGCTCTTAACGGCGTTGGAACGGGCCCCAGCCCGGTTTACGGGAGCACTATTCCTCATTCCGCATTTATGATATTCCAGTGCATGTTCGCGGTAATCACCCCCGCGTTGATTACAGGTGCCTTTGCCGAAAGAATGAAATTCAGCGCCTTTCTGATTTTCACCCTTGTCTGGACCACAGTGGTATATAATCCTGTATGTCACTGGGTATGGGCCTCGGGAGGCTGGATGAACAAAATGGGCGTCCTTGACTTTGCCGGCGGAAATGTAGTTCATATTAATTCAGGCATCGCCGCCCTGGCCGCCGCCCTGGTAATCGGCAAACGGCACGGTTACGGAAGCACATCGTATATTCCCCACAATCTTCCCATGACTATCACGGGGGCCGCGCTTTTATGGTTTGGCTGGTTCGGTTTTAACGCAGGGAGCGCTCTTGCCTGTAACGGACTGGCGGTTAACGCGTTCGTGGTTACCCATATCTCATCGGCCGTGGCCTCTTTGTCATGGATTTTCGTGGAATGGATACACAGAAGCAGGTCCACAACACTGGGTGCCGCCAGCGGGGCAGTGGCGGGACTTGTGGCAATAACTCCCGCGTCAGGATTTGTCGGGCCGCTATCCGCGGTAATTATCGGCGCGCTGGCAGGTATTATCTGTTATGGCGGCATTCTTCTCAAAAACAAACTCGGATATGATGACTCTCTTGACGTTGTAGCTATCCATGGTCTGGGAGGGATGTGGGGTGCCATCGCTACCGGGCTTTTCGCTAGCACGGCGATCAATACAGCCGGGGCAGACGGACTTTTTTTCGGAAACCCCTCCCAGATGTTGATCCAACTTGTTTCGGTTATTGCAACTATAGCCTTTTCTTTTTCCATGACATTTATTATCCTCAGGGCAATTGATCTGCTGGTAGGATTAAGAGTAACCGGAGAAGAAGAAGAAAGAGGCCTGGATATAAGCCTCCACAACGAAACCGGTTATGACCTGTAGAATCAGTGACCATAAGTAAAACACGTGGATTAATTGTGATTTAAAAGGAGATGCTATCATGAAAAAAGTAGAAGCTATCATAAAGACATTCAAGCTTGATGATGTGAAAGAAGGCCTTTCCTCCCTTGGAGTCAAAGGGCTTACCGTCAGTGAAGTCAAGGGTTTCGGTAGGCAGCGTGGGCATAAGGAGATATACCGCGGCGCGGAGTATCAGGTGGACTTTGTTCCCAAGATAAAGATCGAGGTCGTGATGCAGGATGATCTCGTGCCCTCCACGGTGAAGGTGATCCAGGAAAAGGCCTCAACAGGGCAGATAGGTGACGGCAAGATATTTATTTTACCGGTTGAGGACGTTATTCGAATAAGAACCGGAGAAAAAGGAGAGGATGCCATCTAGAAACACATCTCCATTTGGGGTTCTCACAAAGAATTGATATTCATTATTTAACAAGGGCATATTTCTTCTTTTGGTTACAGGCTATGGTGAAAAATAATAATCCAGCCGGCATGGATGGGATCCGGGCTCATGATTCAAATCATCAATCAAGGACTCTGCCCGCCTGTAATGATCTGATAAACTCTAAAGAAGATATCCTATCCCGCTTCTTACAAGGTGACTTACAAGGAGACTTCCCGGAAAACTATTCCGAGATAATCGACCATTATTTCAGATCAAGTGTCCAGGAAAGCGATACCGGCCGGGATCTATTCAAAAAAAGTATACCTTTCGCCTTTATAGCCGTAGGTGGTTACGGCCGGAAAGAATTATGTATTTATTCGGACATAGATATCCTTATTGTTTTTAATAAAAAAATACCCCCTGACACGAAGGCCCTCACGGAAGAAATCTTTTATCCCTTGTGGGATCTCGGTCTTGAACTGGGTTATGGAGTCCGAACCATAAACGATTGCCTGACACTGGGACGCGACGACTTTGAAGTCTTGACCTCTCTATTGGACGCCCGTTTTCTATGTGGCGATTCACCGCTGTACCTCAAACTAATCCAAGATTTACGGGAAAAAGTCGTGGTAAAAAAATCCGCTGCCTTCGGCAAATGGCTGGAAGATCTTGATAAAATGCGTATGAACGTTTATGGGGATGCCAGCCATCTGCTTGAACCAAATCTTAAAGAAGGTATCGGAGGCCTGAGAGATTACCACCATATTCTATGGAGCGCCAAGGTCTTTTTTAATATAGGAGAAATAGAGGAACTCGAGTACATCGGGGAGCTCTCTTACAGGGAATACCAAGAACTTGATGAAAGAATTAAATTCATTCTATTAGTAAGGAACCATTTACATCAACTTTCCGGAAATAAAAACGATCGCCTCAGTTTTCAATACCAGGAAGAGATCGCGCACAGACTGGATTACAAGAATAAGAAAAAGATACCGGCGGTGGAGCAATTTCTGGGTAAGTTGCACGCCTATATGGAATCCATAAAAGGCCTTCACCGTTACTTCCTCGCCAGCCACATCCAAAAAAGACGTAAGGGGAAAAAAGATCTTCAACACGGAGATACCTCACAAGTGTTTTATATCTTTCGGGACGAACTTATGTTTAATTCAGCCAGGGGAATAATCAACGACCCTGCGATACTTATGGATATCTTTGAACAAAGTTCATTCTCAGGTCTTCCCCTTTCCATGGAAGCTAAGAGGCTGGTAAAGGAATTTCTTTATCTGGTAGACGATACCTTCAAAAGATCCAAAAGAACTGTTCAGGGTTTTCTGAATATCCTAAAAAGTCGGCACACCGTTGAAACACTGGATCAAATGTTTGAGACAGGGTTTTTAGATGCGTTTATTCCCGAATTCGGCAGGATGAGGGAAAGGGTACAATTTGACGCCTATCACATATTTCCGGTCGGCAGGCACGTCCTGAAAACCGTTGCTTACCTGAAGAATCTCTCAAAGGAAAAAGATCTGATGCTTGTAGATACACTGGCTGATCTGGGTGACCATGAGCACCTTTTATTGGCAGGCCTTTTCCACGATATAGGGAAAAACGGCAAAGCCCACGCCCGGCGAGGAGTAAAAATAACTAAAGCCATATTGGAAAGGTTTAATTATCCGATAAAACAAACCAAGGAAATCATCTTTCTGGTGGAAAATCACCTCCTTCTGGCAGAAACCTCCCAGCGTAGAGACCTCAACGATGAAAAGATTATAATCCAATGTGCCAGGGAAATAGGGTCCATTGATAGATTGAAGGCATTGTATCTGCTGACTTGGGCCGACTCAAAGGCAACCGGTCCCAGGGCATGGAATGATTGGATCGCTAAACTTGTCCAGGAGCTATTTTTCAAAATTCTTCATATCATCGAAATGGGAGAACTTGCCACACCGGATACCTCGGAAAAGGTTGGAAAGGTAAAAAAGAGGACCCGCCGCCTGACTATGGACAAGATTAGCAGGGTAGAATTTGAAAACCTCTTTAATTCAATATCGCCACGATACAAATTAAATACCGGAGTTCATGAAATAGCACATCACCTGGAGATGGTAAAAATGCTTGAAAAGGAGATTGCAGGTAACAGGAGATCCACAGCCTTTATCCTTGATGTAAAAGAAAGTACTCACGGGAAATTCTGGGAAGTAACACTCGTTGCCAAGGACAGACACGGTCTCTTTTCTGATATCGCGGGAATAATGGCCCTGAACAATATAAATATCTTATCCTCTAACATATATACATGGGCCGATGAAACAGCAGTGGATATCTTCTCGGTCACCGGGCCTCCTGATTCAATCAACCCTGATGAAAAATGGGAGAAGATTACCAGGGATCTGAAAGACACATTTAACGGCAAATTAGCATTGTCATACCGCCTGAGTGAGAAGGGCGTTCCATCTGTTTTGACCGTCCGCAAAAGGCCGTCTCATCCACCGGAGGTAATCATAGATAACAAATCATCTGATTTTTTTACCCTGATAGAGGTCTTTGCCGATGACAGGATCGGTCTTCTCTATCTCATTACACGCACGCTTTTCGAGCTCCGCCTGGACATCCATGTCGCCAAGACAGGCGTAAAAGGAGATCAAATAGCAGATGTCTTTTATGTGCGTGACCTGGAGGGTCAGAAAGTAGAGGACGAGAAACAGGTCCATGAGATTAAAAATGCCTTGATCCACCATCTTTCACAGTAATAATATAGAGATTTTCCTTTTTTCTTGCCTTTTCGCCTCTTTAATTGATATATAGAGGGGTTTTTTTCTTAAGGAAGAGGACAATCATAAAAGCTGATATCATTGTAACCGCCACACTTATGAAACCGGATAACGAATTTTACGAAAGGATTAAAAATAAGGCCAAAGAGGTCTGTATCGTGGGAGATACCAGAAACCCAGGGTACATCGTTAATGCTGTTGAAGACAGCTCACGTATCGCACATGAAATATAGGATGGAATACCATGGCTTGGTTCAGGATCTTATTAAATAAAGATCAAGTAAGAGCGGGGGAAATAAAAAACCTTCAACAGGGATTCAGAGACGCCTTCCATAAAGCGGGAATGCCGAACGAGATGGGCCTGTTTGCGGGTCAGCCCCTTGGCACCGGCGAATTGCCGTTCTACCTGACGCCCGCGTCTTCGAAACCTGCGGAAAGTCTTATTTCCGACTATTCCGGCACTGCCTGCGAAAGGCCCGTAAAAAGCGGATTAGAGCCCACGTTTGTTATAGGGTTTAATAAGGCTTGGGATTTGCTGGGGGAATGAAAACGTCTATCAACAGGTACCCCCGCTCCTTAAGCCCAGGAACGGTGGAATCGTCTCATGTCATTTTGAAAAAAACCAGCCGTGACCGGAGTCGATTATCATGACTATCCGGTCATGATTAAGATATATGATAATATTTTTGACCGCAGGTCACGGCTGTTCTTGGAAAGACGACATCTCCAAAAGAATCCCACCCAAAGTTTGCAGTGGGCTTGTTTTCAAGGGTTTGCTCCACCAGAACCCCTGGCAGAATTTCCCGTTGATACCAGCAAAAGGTTTGCCAAACCCTTGAAAATAAGACCACGTCCTCAAAATACTATAGATGTCGTCTTGAAAAAAACCAGCCGTGACCGCAGTCGATTATCATGACTATCCGGTCATGATTAAGATATATGATAATATTTTTGACCGCAGGTCACGGCTGTTCCTGGAAAGACGAAATATAAATGAGAGTCCAAGGCCCTTCGACGGTGCCTCTCGGCCATGAGACATGTCGACGAGCTCATGTCGAGCCGCTCGAGGCCGAATGGCTCAGGACCGTGAGTCCTTCGACTTTGCTCAGGACCGTGAGTCCTTCGACTTTGCTCAGGACCGTGAGTCCTTCGACTTTGCTCAGGACCGTGAGTCCTTCGACTTTGCTCAGGACCGTGAGTCCTTCGACTTTGCTCAGGACCGTGAGCTTGTCGAATGGCTTGTCGAATGGCTTGTCGAATGGCTTGTCGAACGGGTTCTAGGACTCAAGGGATCAAATGTTGCTTTTTTAGAATCCTTTTCGAAGATCCCGAGCCCTTATCGGCGAATCCTGATCATCGACCAACCCGTCCTCCCTAGCACTGCGGAGGGTGGACTAATTCGGTGAGACAATGATTACTTATATTGTCCGGGAGTAATATTATATTTTTTTACCTTATAACCGAATATACGTTCCGTGGTTTCAAGGGCATTCGCGGCCTGCCTTATGTTTCCACGGCTGCTTTTCAGGGCGTCAATAAGAAGGTCTTTCTCAAACCTTGCCACCACCTCCACCAGTGACCTTGCATGTTTAGTATCGGTATCTTCCGCGGTCTGGAGGGTAAGGGGAAGATGATAGCTATGGATAACCTTATCGTCACACAAAAGAACCGCCCTTTCAATACAGTTTTCCAGCTCTCTCACGTTTCCGGGCCAGTGATAACGGGTTAAGGCGTCGATTGCCGGGGTAGAAATCCTCTTTACGCTCTTGCCGTATTCTTCAGCATATTTTTCAAGGAAATAGTCGGCCAATAGAAGCAGATCCGCCTCTCTTTCCCTCAGGGGCGGAATGTATATAGGGTATACGTTGAGGCGATAAAAAAGGTCCTCCCTGAAGGCCCCGGACTCCACCGCTTCTGCGAGGTCTTTGTTGGTGGCGGCTATTATCCGCACATCTATCTTGATTACCCTGGTGCCTCCTACCCTTTCCAGCTCCATCTCCTGCAGAACTCTCAAAAGCTTTCCCTGGCTTTCCAGTAAAAGGGCGCCTACCTCATCCAAAAAAACGGTGCCGTTATTTGCCATCTCGAATTTTCCGGGCTTCTGCTGGCTGGCGCCTGTAAAGGCACCCTTCTCATATCCAAAGAGTTCCGCCTCAACAAGATTACCCGGCAACGCGGCGCAATTGACTTTCACCAAGGGTTTTGATGACCGCAGACTGTTGTAATGAATGGCATTTGCCACTAATTCCTTTCCTGTCCCGCTCTCCCCCAGGAGTAGGACATTAGCGTTGCTCTTGGCCACCTGATTGATCAGATGAAAAACCTCCTGCATCTTACGGCTATTCCCTATTATATTGCTGAAGCTATATTTCTTGGTGAGCTCCTTCCTTAACCTTATGTTTTCCCTCTGGAGCTTCACCTTCTCTAGGTTTATCTCCTCCAGGATCACCACCTTCTGTGCGATAAGGCTGCTGATAACAGATAAGAGCCTCAAGTCCTCCTTGGGAGAGGATTCCTCCTCGAAAAGCCTGTCAACACTGAGGGCCCCTATTACCCGTCTCCCCTCTTTTATGGGCACGCAAATAAAGGCGATCTTTGACTTGTCTATCCTGCTCCTCGCCCCTGTCCTGTCCAGAAACAGCGGTTCATCAGTGAGACGGGGGATGGCCATGGGACGGCCGGTCTCTATGACACGGCCCGTTACTCCTTCTCCCAGCCTGTAGCGTCCCTTTGTCATTTCTGTAGAGGATATTCCATGGGCTACCTCTATATGTATCTCCGAGGTCTCAGGGTTCAACAATGATATAGCGCCCCTGTTCATTCCCAGGTGCTCGACCATAAGATCAAGGACCTTGTAAAGCGCCTTCCTCAGGTCAAGCGTGCCGTGCATAGCCTTGGTAACCTCATAAAGGCAATTAATCTCATCCGGTTTGGGTTTAAATGAAGATAAAGCCATATTTAATTTCCCTTAATGCTCCCTCTTTTTTATAAAGCACAGACACAAAATATAATTACAAAAGGGTAGAAAATATGCAAATACTTTTTATATAGGAGGGACCCCAGGATACAGTATCATGGGAACGGGAATCGAGTGGGAGTGAAATATTGCGAATAGTGAAACATTAGTTTATGAATTATCTGCCGGGTGCTATAGGAAGACAATATTGTTATCACAGAGAATATTTTCCAACCTTTCCCACTATGGGTACCGGATAATTACCGTCAAAACAGGCGAGGCACAGATCTTCTCTGGGGATATCCGTGGATTTTAGCAGATTATGTGTACTGAGATAGCCCAGACTGTCCAGCCCGAGATAATCCCTTATCTCATCGACGGATTTCCGGGCCGCGATCAGTTCTCCCTTGGTTGAAAAATCTATTCCATAATGGCATGGGAACCTGTGAGGTGGACACGACACAAGCATATGGACCTCACTGACACCTATATCCCTCAATGTCTTAATCTTCGACCTAGAGGTCGTTCCCCTTATTATGGAATCCTCAATAATCAAAACCTTCCGGCCCTTTAAAAGTCCTTTCACCGGATTGAGTTTGATCTTCACGCCGAAATCTCTCATACCCTGAGATGGTTGGATAAATGTCCTCCCCACGTAGTGATTTCTTATAACGCCCATCTCGAACGGAATTGCTGATTCCTGAGCAAAACCTATGGCGGCGTAATTGCCCGAGTCGGGAAAAGGCATAACAAGATCGGCCTTCACGGAAAATTGCTGGGCCAGTAATTTCCCCTGTTTTTTGCGAAATAGATATACGTTCTGACCAAAGACATGACTGTCCGGCCTGGCAAAATATATGAGTTCAAATATACAGTAGGCCCTTCTCCGGCCTCTGTCGGATCTGATGCTTTTTAAACCATCCCTGTTTATGATAATTATCTCACCGGGCTCCACATCCCTTATGTATTCGGCCTCGACAAGATCAAGTGAACAGGTTTCCGAGGCTATCACATATCCCGAGTTGAGCCTCCCCAGGCAAAGGGGTCTGAATCCGTTTGGATCCCTTATCGCTATAAGGGTGCCTTCCGTCATGATTACCATGGAATAGGCGCCTTTTAGGGTATCCATTGTATCGATCATGGCCTGTTCAAGTCCCTCTTTCATGGCCCTGACTACTAAGTGAAGCACAATCTCCGTATCCATGGTGGTCTGAAATATGGATCCGGCTTCTTCCAGTTCGGTCCTGAGCCGCTTGGCGTTTATAATATTACCATTGTGGGCTATTGCCAGGCTTTTCCCGGCATACCGGATCCTGAAGGGTTGCGCGTTTACAAGGAGGGAAGAACCTGTGGTGGAATATCTGACATGGCCGAGGGCAATCTCACCGGTTAAACGGTCAAGTGTATTTTCGTCAAAGACATCAGGCACAAGCCCCATAGCCTTATGTTCAATTATACGTTTGCCGTCCGAGACAACGATACCGGCGCTCTCCTGTCCCCTGTGCTGAAGCGCGTAAAGACCGAAGTAGGTCACTTTTGCCGCTTCTTGGTGATTGTACACCGCGAATATTCCGCATTCTTCCCTGGGTCGATCGGGCAGGCTGATGTTTCCGTGTTTATCAAGATTCGATTGCATACCTATATCCATTCATATACGTCGGGTTAATGTGGATCATCCGGCAAATAAGCACACTTAATGATAAAACTATAGCAAGATTTGGTGATCTTCGGCCCATGGGGCTCTCTTTGCAGCGGCGAAAAGGTTACAAGCAAGATAATAGCATAAGGTGCCTGCCAGGCGGGCGGGTAACTTCTGAGATAATAGCCGGACTTCCGGTCCTGGTATATTATTCCCATAGCCCCGTTCGACAAGCTCACGGCCCTGAGCAACGTCGAAGGGCGCCGCCCGCCTCCTCCGGCTTATTGCCCGGGCCTTGCACATAAACAAGTTCGCCTGTTGCAAAGAGAACCCCATGGGCCGAACCAAGTGTTTATATAATGTCCTTTCCGTACTCATTAACCGGATGAACTGTTAATATTTTGCATGATAAATTTCAGCATCATCTCCAGATCTCAACTAATTATGAAAAGAACCTGATAATTTTATAATTCCCCATAGTTATCTATTTAGACTTAGACAGTGATATTCCTGCAATGTCTTCACATCAAGTTTCCCTTCCGACATTGCCTTAATTGCCAGTGCCGTCGCCCTGGCGCCGGCAATAGTGGTGGTATAGGGTATGCCCATTACCAGTGCGCTTCTGCGTATGGAAAAAGACTCAGAGACCGACTTTTTATGACCGGTGGTATTTATTACCAGGTCAACATCCCCGTTTTTGATCATATCAACTATATGGGGCCTTCCTTCCCTTACTTTGTTGATCCTTTCCGAAGGGATATGATTGGCACCCAGGAATGATAATGTCCCGCCAGTCGCCACAATCCCGAAACCCATATGATGAAATATGGAGGCAATCTCCAGGATGTGCGATTTATCAGAATCCTTGACACTGATAAAGACCTTTCCGGACAAGGGCAATCCCTGGCCGGCGGCCAGCTGGGATTTTGCAAAGGCCAGCCCGAAGGAACTGTCAATCCCCATAACCTCACCGGTTGATTGCATCTCGGGCCCCAGTATGGTATCGACACCGGGAAATCGATTAAAAGGAAAAACCGATTCCTTGCAGGATATATGGGTCGTTGCAACCTCTTTTGTAAGACCCAGTTCCTTAAGAGTATATCCCATAATAACCTTGGTAGCGTATCTTGCCAGGGGTACACCTACGGCCTTGCTCACAAAGGGAATCGTCCTGGACGCCCTGGGGTTCACTTCAAGCACATATAGTGCACCCTCCTTGACCGCATATTGAATATTCATAAGGCCTACCACGCTTAATTCTTTTGCAATGGCCTTGGTGTGCCCTATAATCTCCTCAATAATCCCGGGACACAAGGACATGGGGGGAAGGACACAGGCGCTGTCTCCCGAATGGATTCCCGCCTCTTCGATATGCTCCATTATTCCGCCTATAACGGTGTCTTTTCCGTCCGAAATGGCATCCACGTCAATTTCAGTAGCCCCTTCCAGAAACCTGTCGATCAAAACCGGCTTGCCCGGCGACACGCATACCGCGCTTTTCATATAGAATTCCAGATCCCGCGCGTCATATACAATCTCCATGGCCCTCCCCCCCAGCACAAACGAAGGCCTTACCACCACCGGGTAACCGATCTCTTGGGCAACCCTGATTGCCTCCCCTTCATCGACAGCTATTCCATTCGGAGGCTGGAGGATGCCGATCTCTGTAAGAAGGCCCTGAAATCGCTCCCTGTCCTCGGCCCGTTCTATGCTGTCGGGACTGGTTCCAAGAATCCTTACGCCGGATTCCGCCAGTCCTGCCGAGAGATTAAGGGGGGTCTGTCCCCCGAATTGGACTATAATCCCTTCAGGTTGTTCCTGCTCAATAATATTGAGCACATCTTCCCTGGTAAGCGGTTCGAAATAAAGCTTGTCGGATGTATCATAGTCTGTGCTGACTGTCTCCGGATTGCTGTTGATCATTATACTCTCTATGCCCATCTCCCTCAGGGCAAAGGACGCCTGGACGCAACAGTAATCAAATTCAATGCCCTGCCCTATCCTGTTTGGTCCACCCCCCATAATAATTACCTTTGTTTTATCCGTCTTCCGGACCTCATTCTCCTGTTCATAGGTGGAATAATAATATGGGGTATAGGCCTCAAACTCCGCAGCGCAAGTATCCACCAGCTTATACACGGGCTCTACACCCTTTGATTTTCGAATGCTCCTTATCGCATCCTCATCCTTCTTAAACAGCGAGGCCAACTGTGAGTCGGAAAAGCCGTATTCTTTAACCTGTTTGAAAAAATCATTATCCCATTCTTCGGGCTCTATCCCCTTCCTTGCCATGTCCCTGAGTCGTTCTTCCATGGTGTATATCTGTTCAATATTAAAAAGGAACCATGGATCAATATGGGTAAGCTCATGTATTCTTCTCATGTTGAGACCTCTCCGCAATGCCTCACGGATATAAAACAGTCTGTCTGAATTGGGACAAATGAGTCTTTCTTCAATCTCAAGATGATCAATATGCGGGTCGGCGTTCTCAGACCAATCCTGACCCAGGCCTGATCTGCCTATCTCAAGTGATCTAACCGCCTTTTGAAGTGCCTCTTTGAAATTCCTTCCTATGGACATGGTTTCTCCCACGGACTTCATGGATGTTGTGAGCCTGTCCTCGGTCCCGGGAAATTTTTCAAAGGTCCATCTGGGTATCTTTACCACACAATAATCAATGGCTGGTTCAAAGGAGGCGGGTGTCGTGCGTGTTATGTCATTTGTTATCTCATCCAGCGCATAACCTACGGCCAGCTTGGCTGCGATTTTGGCTATGGGAAATCCTGTCGCCTTTGACGCGAGTGCCGAACTCCTCGACACCCTCGGATTCATCTCTATAACCGCCATTTCTCCATTATCCGGATGTATGGCGAACTGGATATTAGAACCGCCTGTCTCCACGCCTATCTCTCTTATAATATCGACAGCAGCATCCCGCATGATCTGATATTCCCTGTCCGTAAGGGTCTGGGCTGGGGCCACAGTAATACTGTCACCGGTATGGACCCCCATGGGGTCGAAGTTTTCAATGGAACATATAATGACAACGTTATCCTTAAAGTCCCTCATTACCTCCAGTTCATATTCTTTCCAGCCTAGGAGGGACTCTTCCATTATTATTTCGGAAATCATGCTGGCATCAAGGCCGGTAGCTGCCCTTTCCTCCATCTCTTCCCTGTTATACGCCACCCCGCTTCCCATACCTCCCAGGGTAAAGCTTACCCTTATAATAAGCGGGTAACCGATCTTTTCCGCCACCTTCCTCGCTTCATCCATGTTCCTGGCGACACCGCTTCTGGGGACCCTCAGGTTTATACGAGCCATTGCTTTCTTGAAAAGTTCCCTGTCCTCGGCCTTTCGTATAACAGGAACAGAGGCCCCTATTATCTCCACTCCCAGGCCCTCTAATAATCCGGTCTCCGCGACCTTGACCACTGTATTGAGACCTGTCTGCCCGCCAAGGGTGGGGAGCACGGCCTGGGGTCTCTCCCTTTCAATCACTTTGGCAACCATCTCAGGGGTTATAGGTTCGATATAGGTGCGGTGGGCCGTCCCCGGATCCGTCATAATGGTTGCGGGATTACTGTTTATCAATACTATCTCGTATCCCTCTTCCTTCAGGGCCTTACATGCCTGGGTCCCGGAATAATCAAACTCACAGGCCTGTCCTATAACGATAGGGCCTGATCCGATAACAAGTATTTTTTTAATATCCGTTCGTTTCGGCATGGTATTATATGTTCCATATTCATTATATACGATTCCTGTGACCGCCCCCAACCTAACCCTCCCCCATTTAAGGAGAAGGGGTGCCCGGATCATCGATCGAATAATCCGGACTTGATCCGGAGTTACCTATTATGCTTTTCCATCAAGTCAATGAACCTGTCAAAGAGGTAATCGCTATCATGGGGCCCGGGTGATGCCTCAGGGTGATACTGCACGGAGAACAGGGGTAACCTTTTATGAACAATCCCCTCCAGGGTTCCGTCATTAAGATTGATGTGAGTCAATTCAACGTCCGGATCATCAATGGATTCCATATCCACGCAAAAACCGTGGTTCTGGCTGGTTATCGCCACCTTGCCCGTGGAAAGATCTTTCACAGGCTGATTCGACCCCCTATGCCCGAATCTCAATTTAAAGGTCTTGCCTCCCAGGGCCAGTCCAACCAACTGGTGGCCGAGACATATTCCAAAGATAGGTATTTTTCCCATTTGCGCCTTAATAGTCTCCACAGCATAGGTAACCGCCGCAGGATCGCCCGGACCATTACTCAATAAAAGCCCGTGTGGTTCAAGCATATCTATAGTCTCTGAATCCGTATCCGCCGGCAACAGAAGGACACTGCATCCCCTCTTTTCCAGGGATCGCAGAATATTGTATTTCACCCCGTAATCCACGGCAACCACGCGCCGGGGCCCGCCATGGTCACTCCATTTGAATTGTTTTAGGTCTTCCTCCAACTCAATAGCCCTGCCGTTTTTCCATAACATGGGAGTCCTGCATGTAACCTCCCTTACCAGGTCCCTGCCTACCATTTCAGGTGCCTCTTTGGCCCTGGCGACCAGGGAATCAGCATCAATATCCCTTGTGGATATAGCGGCCTTCATGGCGCCCTGCAGCCTGATATGCCTGGTGAGGGCCCGGGTGTCCATTCCCTCAATCCCCGGGATATGGTTTGCCTTGAGATAATCCGCAAGAACCATCCTGGAACGCCAGTTGCTGGGCCTTTCCTGGTATTCCCTGACAAGCAAAGCGCTTACCTGTATCCGGTCTGATTCTATGTCTTCACAATTTGTGCCGTAATTACCTATTAAAGGATATGTCATAGCAACAATCTGACCGCGATATGACGGATCGGTAAGGATCTCCTGGTAGCCGGACATGCTGGTATTAAAGACAACCTCACCCACACATTCGCCGTGTCCGGTGAAGGAACGACCAGCATATACTGTCCCGTCTTCCAATGCTATTAGTGCCTTAATCGTCATCTGGTAGCCCTACAGAACATCATTCTCCCCATTCCTCAAGACCGTTCTCCTTTATTACCTCGGTCTGTCCGGGCACGACCTTTCTGTAAACTTCAAGGGGACTCCTTCTATTACCATTTACCGTTAAAATATCTCTCTCAATGGAAATACCGAACAGTCGCTCATTTTCCTCCAGATACGGAAGGATTAATTCCCAGTCTTTATCGCCCAGGCATACTATCTCACCACGGTTTAGTTGTTCATTATCGACCATGCGAAAGGGATCTCTCACATATATCGCTCCCCCGGAGGCCAGGGAAAAAAGATTGGAACCCGGATAGGGAGTGGTCTGCGCAACTATCCTTCCGTCGTTACAAAATTCCATACCGTTCAAAATAACAAAACCTCCTCCATTAAGGGGATCCCCGGCCATAAAGGATTCCGCCAGATAATCCAGGCATGTCCCGTTTATTACCACCCTTGGCCTGCCCACGGCATTGATGAGCGGGCGGCCTGCCGCGTTTCCCATTACATAAACCTCCCCCCCCTTTGCCCCGTACATAAAGGTCTGACCCACATCCCCGTAGATGACCATTTTGCCTGACTTCATTATCTGTCCCAGTTGATCCTGGCCGTTTCCGTGGACACGGATGGAGAGACCGTCTATGCCCGACCCCAGATAATCTCCGGGGTTGCCATAGATGTCTATGTTTACGCCGCTGGAATCCGGGCCGAACCCACATCCGTGAAAACGCTGCCCCCTTAATCCAAACACAATGAATCTCCGCCAGCCTTTTAAATACGCCTCTGCCATAAGACGGCTGTCGCAATTATCTCCTTCCGGGGGAAACAGGGTGCCATCAATCACCATGACCTTGTCACCGTAGGCCGGTCCTCTGAAGAAGTGTCTTGATTCCCAGTCAATGAATCGATAGGAACCCTTGACCTCTTCAGCCTCCAGGGAGGGCAGGTGGCGGAATATATTCTCTATGGTCTGGTTTATCATCTGCCGGATGGAACGACGCTTTTTATCCCCTGTCGGATAGCGATGATCTATCAGCCTGGTCAGTGTCTCCAGCGCTACCTCCAGATAAGCGTCGCCCCTGAGTGCCCATGACTTAATATCTTTCAGTAACTCCATGATACCGGCATAGTCCCATCTCCTAATCCCTTCTTTCAGGAAATCATAGAGGAGATCAGGACGCTGGACCTCAAAAAACTCCGATATCTCGGATCCGTGCCTCGTATCATCCTCCATCAGATAGTATACCCTTCCTGGTAGATAGGCTACCTGATCGTCCGGGACCTTGATCTGTTTTCCAAATTTATCAACGCAGGTTAGGGTGCGGCCGGGATAACCAAGACCGTCTTTATCCAGGTTGAAGATAAAGGATCCCCCATCCGTATGGCTTCCGCCACGGGCGTTCCAGTAAAGGTCAGCGACTGTTCCTATTCTCGGGTCCTCGTCCGATAAGCTCCTTAGCGTGGCATCGATTGCCTGCTGTTCCGAACATATCAATCCCACCTGGACCTGTCCCTCATGTAAGGCGAACACCTGGGGCCGGAGCATGGAGGTGTCAGTGATTCCGATTAGCTGGAATCTCTGCTTTTCCGTATCATTGCGGGCTATAATAAAGAACCACGGCCCGTCCGGAGACGCGTGGATATGACAGGCCTGAATAGCCCTGTATATCTTCTGTTTATCGGGTGATAATCTATCAAAATCTCTCTCCATAGAAGGTGCCAGCGCCTCGATAACATACTCAAGCGGGTAACCATAGGTCCTGATATAAAGATCAAAAAGAAGCGCTGAAAGTTCGGTGTCCGTCAGAAAGAGCGGATGGATGTTTCTTTGTTTGAGATATTCCGCAACCGAATGGTAGTTCGCGAAGTCCCCGTTATGAACAAGGGCTTCATTCATCCCTATGAAGGGGTGAGCTCCGGCCGGATGCCATACCTTTCCTCTGGTGGGATACCTCTGATGGGCAATCCAGATATGCGCCTTGAAATCATCGAGTTTATAGTACCGCACCACTTCCTCTGCATATCCCACTGCCTTAAGGATGAAAAAGTTTCGACCGTGTGACAGGACAAACGCGCGCTGTTTGCCGAAGGCGTCATAATAGTTCCTGTTTATCCGGAAGCTGTTCTGATAAACAAATTCGTCTTCCGCCTTGCGATCCGAAAGTTTTTCAAGTTGGTTCTTGGCCACAAAATCTTTCAGGACACCGGGCCTTACCCTGACAAAAAAACGCCACACGTCGGGAGGCCGTTTATAGAGCCCCGCCAGATCGCGGTAGTCATCAATACATGGTATCCTCTCCGAGAGATCCACCTGGAAAAAGGGTTCAATGAAACGGCTTTTCAGTTCCTCAATTGTGCCTTCTTCCAAGATGGCCACATGGAGGATATAGTCATCCTCCAGTATCTCTTTTGAAACCCCCAGCATCCTGTGATCAAAACCCATGGCCGCGATCCCGCCTCCACGACCATTGCCACGGTTATGCATCTGTCTTGACGGTTCAAAGATATGTTTTCCCCTGACAGGTACATTACAGGCAAAACCGGTAACCCCGCAGCCGCCTTCCGTTTCTGCCTTATTGACCCGCTTATCAGGCAAACCCCGGACCAATCCTTTCCTGGATTGAATAATGTTTTCAATGTCTCTGTCCCTTAACATGATCTTCGTCCGATAACTCGACCTCCTGAACCTTCAGTCAACACCTCTCAAAAACCATAATGACCTCTTAGTTAGTTTAGGTATCAGCTATAAGCTATCCCCTGTTTGATATTATCCCATAGCCTTTAGACCTGTGTATCGCCTTAAGACTATCATTTGTCGCAGGTCACGGCTGTTCTTGGAAAAACGACATCTCCAAAAGGATTCCACCCAAGGCCTGCAGTGGGCTTATTTTCAAGGATTTGCTCCACCAGAACCCCTGGCAAAATTTCCCGTTGATACCAGCAAAAGGTTTGCCAAACCCTTGAAAATAGGACCACGTCCTCCGAATGATGTAGATGTCGTCTTGAAAAGAGCGGCCATGACCGGAGTATGTACTGTTCCATGTCCTACATTCTTCACTCCCTTTACTCGGCTCAGTCCCGTACCCTAGGTGTGGGTTCCCGGTTCCCATATCCTTCTTGGGCCCTTGATTTCTCGAATCATTATCTCTTCATATAATCCAGATGCACCAGGCAATCGGTTCGTCCTACCAGTTCCTTAATGCTCTTCATGCCCAGCCGTCTCAATAAGCGACTCAGCTCCCTGCGCCATGCCGTGAACATATTGATAATCCTCTGGGTTCCCCATTCAACATCCATGAGCTCCATCAATTCCGGGTCAGTCGTGGCGATACCTCTGGCACAACCCCTTCCACTCTCACAGTTATGGCACCTTACACACTCCAGGGCCACCAGCTCTGATGTCCCTGTGCATACGCCATCCGCGCCCAGAGCTATTATCTTGGCCGCGTCATGGGGTGTCCTTATCCCTCCGCCCGCGATCAGGGTTATCTTGTCTCTTACGCCCTCTTCCTTTAAAAACCTGTGCACCTTTGGAACGGCGTACTCTATAGGCATGGCAATATTCTTTTTGGCGATTTCAGGTGCTGCGCCGGTACCGCCGTAACTGCCGTCAAGGTGTATTATATGGGCGCCCGCGTAATAACTGCCCACAGCTACCATATCCACGTCCACAGGCGTGGAGACCTTTACAGATATCACTGCCTGCGGATTAATGCTCTTAATCCAGTCCACGTGTTTTTTATGGTCCTCAACAGAATAGACACTATGGAAAGGAAAAGGCGAAAAAAGAGGGTATCCGGCAACCGCCTCCCGCATTCGAGCCACACCCGCAGTAACCTTGTCTCCCAGGAGATGCCCTCCCAGACCCGGTTTGGCCCCCTGGGCGTATTTAAATTCCACTATTTTTACCCTCTGAATAGTCTCCTCCCGCACTCCAAAAAGGCCGGTAGCCACCTGGGTGATCACATGGTCATCATAAGGCTTGAGTTCATCCGGATATCCTCCCTCTCCGGTGCAGCAAAAGGTCCCCAGGGCGGCCGCAGCCTTAATCCTGCTCAGCATTGTGGAAATGCTCACCGATCCATAGGACATTCCCCCGCCGTAAAAGGGCAAATTAATCTTTATCTTGTGGGCATGGTCACCTCTTCTGTTCAAAGCAACGGAAAAGTCCACATCATTATCGCTTACCGGATGTTCCCTGTCAGGAATTCCCTTCTTCAAGACAACACGCAACTTGTCAAATCCACCACCGGATTCTCCTTCTTTATACTCAAGGCCCGCGGGAGGAATACTCCCAAACTCAGCCATATACCAGGTGCTGACAAGGAGGTCGGGTGTCCATCTAAAATCTCCCATTGTATCGAACGTGGGATTTCTTCTAAGCGAAAGTGCTCCGGCAGGGCAGGCAAGGTAACAAGGCTCTGGACAATCCTCTCCCACGCACAGATAATGGTTTTCGCTAAAGACTTGTCCTCTCCTCATTATATTGACACCGTATTTGCATATCTCTGCGCATCTGCCGCAGGATACGCAGTCGTCGGTCCTGTCCAATCTGTATTTACCGATCGGGTTTCTGAATCTTGAGCCTGTCCGAATAGGTTCAGGCCAGTGGAAATCATCATTATTCAAGTTCATACCCCTCCCCCACTTCACCCAGGGATAAGAATATCTCTTTTTCAATGTCTTCGAAGAAGATGGCCCTTCCTGCCTCTCCCCTTAAACGTCGGATATCCCGTATACCCATGGCGCCCATCAACTCCAGGAGCTGGTTATGCCACGAGCCCATAATATTAATGGTTCTCGCGGCCACCCATCCGGAAGAGGCCTCTTGTATCCGCACGGGGCATGGGAGCCCTTCTTTGCAACGACCGCACATCCGGCATTCCAGCGCGATCAGGATGGGAAAATCAACAAACACGGCATCCGCTCCGCAGATAATAGACTTTGCCACGTGTTCGGCCATAGCCAGACCGCCGCTCGCAAAGATTGTCATCCGGTCTCGAAGGCCGGCCTCCACCAGGGCCTTATGCACGGATCGCACCCCTTCCTTAAGAAAGCGGGATCCATCACCCTCCATCCTTCCGTTATAGCCGGCCTCCAGATTAATAATGGAACATCCTGATTCCCAAAGGGACAATGCCATTTCCTCCGCCTTATTCCCCAGGGGAAGTTTCACGCATATCAAGGCTGATGGGAATATTTTACCAATCTCTCCTATTGCCTTCTCGTAATTCTCGTCCCACAGGAGTTCAACAATCTCTATCTTGTTATTCACCCTCTCGGGCATACTCCCTGAAGAGACCAAGGGCATTAAACGACCCGGGATACAGTCCAAGGGATCGGTATTCATATCCCAGGGCAGGGCCAGAAACGTCCCCAGTCTTTCGGCGGCCATGGCCCATCCCCTTATGGTCTCTTTATTATAAGATCCGAATGAAGGGACCCTCATTATTATAGGGAGGGGGATATGAATAAGCCCGGGAGGCTCGCTTTTCATCTCTCCATTCTCCGTGAAACACAGTTCCCATGGCGTCTCTCCGATATCAACACCTGTGCTTATGTATTCCCGCCCGTGTATCCCGTCCCTGGTAGGCCGGATTATCTCTGACATGTCCGTCCACATAGAGTCGAAACCAGGTCCGCTGAAGGGCCCGGGATAACCCGCGCCTGACACCGGTATCTTACCGGTCTCGGCCTGATACCACAAACTGGCGATGATATCAGGGCTCCAGTGCGAGTCTCCCATAGACGTGAACTCCGGATTAACAGATTTATGGATAAGTTCTTTGGGGCAACCCTGGACACACCTGAGACAGTCCATGCATTGATTATCGATTGAATCTATCATCTGGTCTGGGTCCAGCCCGCGTTTATCAAAGACATTATAGATACACTGATCTTTCACGCATTCAGCGCATCTCAGACAGCCCTCTTCCCAGGCCATAATGCCCGATCTGGTGACAGGCTTAAATCTATGGGGAACCGGCCCGGTATGTATCATATATTTTGACGCCATAATAAAAGTTGATGCTCCGCAACCATAAACCAATAAAGATCAAGAATCCTTAGAGGCAGCTAATCATATACCCTGCACCCTGGGCCCTGTGCCTTATTTATCCCGGCCTGGGCAAAAGTCCCGCACTTTCAACTATCTCACCGACAACCTCTTCCCAATCAATGGCCATTATATGCACTCCCTTTACGCCATCTATCTCTTTCAGCCGCTGTATGGTCTCTACACAGATCCTTATCCCCTCTTCTTTCTGCTTTTCCTCCGTTACTCCTTCCATCCTTTTGATAACATCATCAGGGATCTCTATTCCTGAAACCCTGCTGTTCATGTATCTAGCCATACGCCCGGATTTCAATGGTGTTATCCCTCCCAGTATATACACCTTTTCCGTCAGGCCCTCTTTCCGTGCCATATCCATCCATTGCTCGAATCTCTTTAGATTATATATGCATTGCGTCTGAATAAAATCGGCGCCCGCCGCGATCTTTTTTGCAAGGCGAACCTCCCTGAACTGCAACGGATCGGCAAAGGGGTTTGCGACTGCCCCTATGAAAAGATCCGGCGGAGCAGACAAGACATCGCCGCCTATTATCCTACCATTGTCTCTCATGTTCTTTACCACCTGTATAAACTGGATCGAATCCAGATCAAAGACACCAAGGGCTTGTGGCTGATTCCCGAAAACTTGATGATCCCCTGAAAGACACAGTACATTTCTTATACCCATAGCGGAAGCCCCCAGGATATCGGACTGCAGCGCGATCCTGTTACGGTCCCTCACCACTATCTGGAGGACCGGGTCAATCCCTTGACTTTTTAGAATACAGCATGCGGCCATACTGGACATATGCACCGTGGCGGCCTGGTTATCAGTGACATTTAAAGAATCCACCTTGCCTTTTAGGAATTTCGCCTTTTTGATAAGCCCTTCAGGATCAGCCCCTTTAGGCGGACCGCATTCAGCGGTTACCGCAAATTGCCCCTTTTCCAAAAGGGTCTTTAATACGCTTATTTCTCTCATCTTTGCTGCTCCTCCCTGATTATTTTCCTGGGGCCCAGTCCCTGTTTTTTAGACCAGTCCTTTGGCGGATATATCTTTTCAAGCCGATCAAGGGTTTTAAAAAATGTTAATCTGTCAATTATGGTCTGCCATACACACGGAATATCAGGATCCACTTCGCACCTACCGTTTACAGCCCCCCCGCACGGACCGTTTAACAGCTGCTTAGGACAACGCGCCAGGGGGCATAAACCCCCGAAATAGAAAAGCATGCAATCGCCGCATCCAACACAGTTCTCAAGCCAGTACCCCTGGTCCCTGGTCTCCCCCAAAAATTCCGTGTTAAGGGCGGGGATAACAGGCACCTCGGGAAATACCTCCGCGACAACCTGAACCCCCGCACCGCACCCCAGAGAAAGCACTGCGTCGTAATTATTAATTATGTCACCCAGGGGTATAATGAAGTCTCTGACGCACTGCCTGTCCACGGTCTTTTCATCTATTTTCCTGTCCACACCTTTCATCCTGCCGGCCATGCGAAGGGTCGAGGCAAGGGCCCTGGTCTCCTTTTCTCCGCCAGCCGCGCATTCGGCAACACAAGATCCGCATCCCAAGGCCAATATACGTTTGAAGGGGGTGATCATCTCCCTGATCTCATCTATGGGTTTCTGTTCCGCTGTAATCATTTTTCATTCCTTCTATTAAATTATTTTTAGGTTCTCTTGGCCCCTTAAACCGTTCGACAAGCTGTTCGACAAGCTCACGGTCCTGAGTAATATCGAAGGACTCACGGCCCTGAGCCATTCGGCCTCGAGCGGCTCGACATGAGCTCGTCGACATGTCTCATGGCCGAGAGGCACCGTCGAAGGGCCCTGGAAGCCGTATGCCCTTCCTCTTGTAACCAATATGTTAACATCTTGAACCGGAGGTCACGGCTGTTCTTTTCAAGACGACATCTCAAAAAGGATTCCACCCAAGGCTTGCAGTGGTCTTATTTTCAAGGGTTTGCTCCACCGGAACACCTGGTAGAATTTCCCGTTGCTCATAAGAAAAGGTTTGCCAAACCCTTGAAAATAAGATCACGTCCTCGAAATACCATAGATGTCGTCCTGAAAAGAGCAGCCGTTACCGGAGGATGTTTTTATTTATTCATCGCCTTTTCTCTACGCACGGGCGAAAGCGGCAAATCCTTTATTATTCCTCTTATCTCATCCACATGCTGTTCCAGGCTCCTTTTATCATCCTTTAGCCTGAAAACGGTTCCCACTCTCTCCCTTTTCATCCCTATGCCCTCGATTATTGACCTTGCCGTTTCCACCCTCTTCCCGGCCCTTCTATTTCCTTCGAAATACCGGCATGAACCTTGAGGACACGTCAAAACATAGACTGCATCTGCAAACTCCTCCAGAGATCTCAGGATGTGTAGTATCTCTACCCTTCCACTGCACGGCATCGGATATAGCCGGATATCTTTGCCGTATTTCTTTTCCAGTGCCTGCCTGTCCTTCTCCCCGCTTTTACGAATATTCCGGCAGTAAAACAGGCATAGAACAGGTCCCGGTTTATCTGTCATTTTACGGTCTTTCTCCTTTTTCCCAAGGCCTTCCGCCCTTAACACCTATCATGCACTAGGTATCCGATCTCCCTTTTTATCCGCCTTCGCAGAAGACCACGGGCTTGCCCGTGGCTGAATGCACAAATGATCGCTTGCTACGGCGCGATGTCGCCCCCAGTTTAGGCGGATAACCGCGGCGTAGCCGAAGGCGAAGACGGGTATTTTAATGGGACCACGGGTTTACCCGTGGAGCTCCACCGAAGATTAACAAATCAAAAAAGGCGCCTCACTTTCCGAAAAAAGCTCGACGCCTTTGTCGACATCCGTTAGTAATCTCACACCTTTGTGCGCAGGATGTATCCCCACCGGAATAATTCCATATTGTCAAGGGTCCTTGTTTGACCCAGGGGGTTCTCTATGTCTTATCCCTGCAAGCATAATGCCACAGTACAACAAGAGCACTGCGGACCTGATCCACTATCAAGAAAACACTGCACATTATGGCTTTTGACCATCGTCATCTCCATTTATGTCCGTCAGGGGTAACAATGTAATATACATATTTGTTGGATATGTATGGGATTTAATAACAAAATTGTATGGTAAGATAGGTTCATCAGGTTAATGAGTACGGAAAGGACTTTATATAAATACTCACCAATCTTGCTATAATTTTATCATTAAGTGTACTCACTTGCCGGATGATCCGTAAGATATCAGATGGCAAAATCCTTGCTTATTATATTATATGGGGATATCAAAAAGATGAATAATACCTTAAGAGAGTCTTGATTATATCTTCGCTATAGGCTATATGATCTTTTCCACGCTTATCCGGCTTTTTACAATCTGTTAATTTAGCGATAAAATCAAAGAGATAAGGTCGGAATCTTGCATATACCATTGATAAAAACACCTGGTGAGCCTTATGAAATGGAAAGAAAGAACATATTGTGGTGAACTTAAACCCTCCCACGCAGGCAAGGATGTCCTTCTTATGGGCTGGGTGGACGCCATTCGCGACCACGGTAACGTATTGTTCATTCACATGAGAGACATCCGAGGTATAGTTCAGGTAGTCTTTTCATCCGAGAAAAGTAAAAGGCTGTATCATAAGGCCAGCCTTTTAAGGGAAGAATACGTCGTGGAGGTAAGGGGCCGGGTATCCTTGAGGGAAAAAGGCATGGAGAACCCTTACCTTATTACCGGCACCATAGAGGTATTTGCCGATAAACTTGATATCTTGGCCACGGCAAAGACCCTGCCCTTTAAGATCAGTGAAAAAGCGATGGTCTTCGGTGAAGAGATACAGGCCGGTCCCGAGAAGGTGGATGAGGATCTGCGGTTGCGATACAGGTATCTCGATTTTCGCAGGCCTTCCATGCAGGAGATATTTATCAAGCGGTATCGGATACTCAATTGTGTCCGGGAATATCTGGACCAGCTTAATTTTTTTGAAGTAGAAACTCCATTCCTGACAAAAAGCACCCCTGAAGGGGCCCGGGATTACCTGGTCCCCAGTCGTGTACACCATGGTAGATTCTACGCACTTCCCCAGTCTCCCCAGCTCTTTAAGCAGCTACTTATGATCGGGGGTATGGATCGATACTATCAGATTGCCAGGTGTTTCCGGGATGAAGACCTGAGGCCCAACCGCCAGCCCGAGTTCACGCAGCTTGATCTGGAGGCCTCCTTTATAGATGAAGAATTTATCTATGATGTCATCGAGGAGCTTATGGTCAGGATCTTCAGGCTGGGAGATATAGACCTGGCCAGACCCTTTCCCAGAATGACATATGAAAACGCTATGGATTCATACGGCACCGACCGGCCTGATCTCCGATTCGGCATGGAACTCAGGGAGATTAGCGATATTGTGAGAGACACGGAATACTCCGTGTTCCGGGAGACTATCCGGAAACGCGGACTTATCAAAGGCCTCCTGGTCAAAGACCCGTCCGGTGTACTGAGCAAGAATATCCTGCAGAATGAATACGCCATGAAGATTGTACCCTCCTTCGGCGCCAAAGGAATGACATGGATGAAGGTATCCCAGGGCAAGCTTCAATCCAACATCGTGCAATTCTTCAAGCCGGATGAGCTGGACAGTATAATAGGGCTTTTTGGCGCCTCGGAGGGTGACGTCATTATGATGGTTGCCGGCGGGTCCAGGGATATGGTCAACACGGTTCTTGGCAGGCTCCGGCTCCATGTGGCAGACAGGCTGGGACTGATACCCGAAAACACCTTTTCCCCGCTTTGGGTCACCCACTTTCCCCTGTTTGAATTAAAGGATAATGAATTAACCTCCCACCATCATCCCTTTACCATGCCCGACAGGACCGATTTCGATCCGTCCGATATGGATGACCTGCTGGGTCTCAAGTCCAGGGCCTATGACCTGGTTATAAACGGCGAAGAGCTGGGAGGAGGTAGTATTCGTATACATGATATGGCGGTGCAAAAAAGGATATTCCAGGCCCTTGGACTGAGTCCATCCGAGGCAGAGGCAAGATTCGGCTTTTTCCTTAAAGCGCTTGAATTCGGCACGCCTCCCCATGGAGGGCTAGCCCTGGGCATGGACAGGGTCATCTCCATGATACTGGGCGCATCGTCCATCCGCGATGTTATGGCCTTTCCCAAGAACCGGAGCGCCTATTGCCCCTTGACCCAATCACCCTCCCCCGCCGACAGTTCTCAGCTTGATGAACTGGGTCTCCGTTTCAAGTGGGACGTTAAGGAAGAAGCCCGGAAGGAAAAAAAAGACACCTCCTCCCAAATTGCGGATCATTCCGATGTGAGGCAAGAGATGATCTCTAGGGAAGAAGTCATGCATGTGGCCAGACTTGCCCGTCTGAAACTTTCGGAATCAGAGATCACGAGATATCAGAAGGATTTGAATTCCATATTGACCTACGTGGAATCACTGGAAGATCTGGATACCGAGGGGGTACCCCCTATGAGCCATGTCCTGGATATTAAGAACATGTGGAGAGACGACAGGTCTTCTAAAAAGCGCTCTCCCGGCGACCTGCTTTTGAACGCACCCATGAAGGAAAAGGACTATTTCAAGGTCCCCAAGATACTGGAAGGTGCCTAAAAATGGAATTATGCGATAGAAATGCCGCTGAACTGGCCCTGATGCTGAAGAAAGGCCAGACCACCTCCCGGGAGATAACCGAGTCCGTATTTAGGAGGATTGACCAGAGGGAGGAAGGCATTAACGCGTTTATCACTACTACTCGTGAAATCGCCTTGAAACAGGCGGATGACGCGGACAAGAGATTCAAAAACAAAGAAAAGACCCCCCCCCTTAACGGTATCCCCGTGGCAATCAAGGATATCCTGTGCACAAAGGGCATAAGGACTACATGCGCTTCAAAGATCCTTGATTCTTTTATACCTACCTATAATGCCACGGCTGTTGACAGGGTCCTGAAACAGGGGGCCGTGATAGTCGGGAAGACCAACATGGATGAATTCGGCATGGGATCATCCACCGAGAACAGCATCGCGGGCCCTGCCGGAAATCCAGTTGACAGCAGATATGTGGCGGGCGGTTCCAGCGGGGGATCGGCCGCCGCCGTGGCCGCTGGTGAAACCATACTGGCCCTTGGCACTGATACCGGCGGGTCCATCCGGCAGCCTTCCGCCTTCTGCGGGGTGGTGGGAATCAAGCCCACCTATGGCAGGGTATCAAGGTACGGCCTTGTATCCTTTGCCTCCAGCCTGGATCAGGTCGGCGCCATAGGCAGGACCGTGGAAGATTGCGCCCTGCTGCTCAACACCATATGTGGCTATGATGGTTTGGACAGCACCTCGGTGAATGTGTCAAGGCCCGACTTTCTGGAATCTCTTGATAAAGACATAAAAGGCATCAAGATAGGCCTGCCCAAAGAGTACTTTATAGAGGGACTGGACACCGGGATCAGGGCAAGTGTTATGGAATCCGTAGCCATGCTGGAGAAAAACGGGGCTGAAATAATAGATATATCCTTGCCCCACACCCCATATGCCATAAGTTGTTACTACCTGATCGCCACCGCCGAGGCAAGCAGCAACCTGGCAAGGTATGACGGCGTGAAATACGGATTCAGGTCGGCAGATACCGCCTCGGACCTCATAAACATGTATGAAAATACCAGAAGCCAGGGATTCGGTAATGAGGTCAAGAGGAGGATCATGCTGGGGAGCTACGTGCTCAGCGCGGGATACTACGACGCCTATTACCTCAAGGCACAGAAGGTAAGAAGGCTTATAAAAAAGGACTTTGATGACGCGTTTGAAAACGTAGATTGTATTATAACACCGACCACCCCCTGCCTGCCTTTCAAACTGGGAGAAAAGCTGGAAGATCCGCTGCAGATGTATCTGGTGGATATCTACACGGTCTCCCTTAACCTGTCCGGTCTTCCGGGGATGAACGTTAGATCCAGACCGGTCAACGGTTTTCCTGTAGGCATGCAAATCATAGGCAGGCCCTTTGACGAAGAGACGGTACTGCAGATTGGACACTTTTATGAGCAGTTACTAAAGCAATAGGATTAACCGCAGAGACACAAAGAACGCAGAGAAAACCTTTTTACTTTTTACTGAGAGGGTAAAAAGTAAAAATATTATCCGTTATAAAATCTATAAAGCAGACTATGGTGGATATAAACAGCTTAAGTAGCAAAATCATAGGTGCAGCAATCGAAGTACATAAACACCTCGGACCAGGTCTACTTGAATCAGTTTACGAACAATCTCTGTGTCATGAACTAGGCCTTAGGAAATTGTCTTTTGAGTCGCAGAAACCTCTGCCCGTTGTGTATAAAAAGAAGAGATTGGATTGTAATTATAGGCTGGATATAGTTGTTGAAGACTCAATCATAATTGAACTTAAATCTTGTGATAAGTTAGAACCTATACATACAGCACAACTTTTAACATATCTGAAATTATCAGGCCTTAATCTGGGCTTGCTTTTGAATTTCAATGTACCTGTTATGAAAGACGGGATTGTTAGGGTAGTGAATAAATTTAAAGAATAACCTTGTTTTTAAATGATGCATATTTTTTCTTTTCGTCCTCTCAACGAAAAGAAAAAACTCTGCGTTCTCAGCGTCTTTGCGGTGAATCAGGATATTAATCAATGGATTACGAACTCATCATATGCTTCGAGACACATGTTGAGCTTAACACCAGGACAAAACTCTTCTGTGATTGCCCGGTGAGTTATGACTCCGCTCCCAACACCAATATCTGTCCTGTATGTACCGGACAACCGGGCGCCCTTCCGGTGCTGAACAAGAAGGCCGTGGAATACAGCATAAGGGCAGGCCTTGCCCTCAACTGCACCATCAACAGCATCTCCAGGTTTGCCCGCAAAAACTATTTCTATCCGGACCTGCCCAAAGGCTACCAGATCTCCCAGTATGAAAGGCCCTTCTGCGAAGACGGCTACCTGGAGATTACAGGGGATGACGGACAGCCTTACCCTGTAGGCATCAAGCGCATCCACCTGGAGGAGGACGCCGGCAAGCTGGTCCATTCATCCGATTCCTTTGAGGCGGCCGAATTCAGCCTTGTGGACTATAATCGCTCCTGCGTACCCCTTCTGGAGATCGTTACCGACCATGAAAGGAATCACATGCGCTCCCTAACCGAGGCACGTGCCTACCTTGAAAAACTGAGACAGACCCTCAGGTATATTGAGATCAGCGAGTGCATGCTGGAGAGGGGGCAATTCCGGTGCGATGTCAATATATCCGTTCGTCCCCGTGGATCCAAAGTGTTCGGAAACAGGGCCGAGATCAAGAATATGTCCTCATTCAGGTTTATGATGGCCGCACTGGAATACGAGATCAAGAGACAAATCGATATCCTGGAGTCCGGAGGACGGATTGAACAGGAGACAAGGCTCTTTGATGAGGCCAGAGGAATAACCCTTCCTATGAGAAGCAAGGAGGACGCGCCCGACTACAGGTATTTTCCTGATCCCGATCTCCTGGAGGTAGAGATTGATCAGGAATTTATCCATAATGTGCAAAAAGCCATGCCCGAGCTCCCTGACCAGCAATTGAACAGTATTATGGAGGACTTTGGAATACCAAAAGACGACGCCATGATATTGACTAAGGACAAGGCGGTATCTGAATATTTCAGGAAATGCGCTCGCCTCTGTGAAGACAACAGGAAACTGAGCAAGTGGATAATAAAGGAGCTTTATAAACTGCTGAATAAGGCATCCCGTAGCATCAACGAATGTCTGATCAGCCCTGATGACTTTGCCCGGCTCATCAATCTCATACACTCCGGGGTTATAACCGAATCCATCGGAAGGACGGTCCTGGAAGAGATGTTCGAAACAGGGTCAGACCCGGAAACCATTATCGACCAAAAGGGGCTTAAAACCATATCAGATGACAAACAACTTAAAGTAATACTTGAAGAAATAATCTCTGCAAATCCGGATGCCGCCTCCCAGATTAAGGCTGGCGAAACCAAGCCCGTGGACTTCCTTATGGGCCAGGTAATGAGACAGACCAAAGGCAAGGCCGATCCTAAAAAGGTCAAAAAACTGATCCGTAAAATGCTGGCGGAATAGATATCCGCTCCAAAAGGTAAAAACCCGATCCGGGCACCAGCCCCCTGTTGATATATGACAGATTCCAGTGCACCACGCACTGGAATCTGTGCAAATTTTCCAATATCTTTCTTTCCTATCTTCTATCCTGTTATACTATTTAAAAGATTTTTCATTATCTAACTTGCCTGATTTGCAGGGATCATATCACATTACCCACCTTCGATCTTAGCACTTAGATGAATTCGCTAGAAATGGCATGGGAATTGTAAAGTGTATTTTTCCTGATCCGGAAAAAAGTTTCATTTCGTCTTTACAGATTAAAAATAACTGAAACCGACCATGCCCGCTACACTTGTGGAGCAATTTAGAACTTATCTTTTGTCAAGGCGCGTAACAGATGAGAAAAGGACGGAATTCTATTTATATTGGCTAACCAGGTTTCATGCCTTCTGTAAAAAGCAACCCACCGATCCGATCATAACGGAAGATATAGAAAGATACCTCAAACACCTATCTCACAGCCGTGAAGGATGGCAGGTCAAACAGGCATCCGAGGCTATACAGCTATTTCTGTTTTATAAAAATCAAAAAAAGATCAATCACGGCATGACAAACCTGGAAATAGGTGCCCAGTGGAAAGCAGTTGCTGAAGAGATGCGCAAGTTACTTAGGCTAAAACATCTTTCAATCCGCACGGAACAGGCCTATATCGGTTGGGTTCGCAAATTCTATAAATTTATGAAGGGGTTTTCCCCCTATTCACTTGACAGCAGTAATGTGAAGGATTTTTTGACATATCTAGCGGTTGAGAAGAATGTAGCAGTCTCCACGCAAAACCAGGCCTTTAACGCCATCCTTTTTCTATTCCGGCACGTATTGGATAAAAAAATCAATGATATCAGTGACACCGTACGGGCAAAAAGAAAGAGAAGATTGCCTGTTGTATTAACAAAATCGGAGATCGAAAGACTGTTTGCACACATGTCAGGGGTATATTTGTTAATGGCCAAAGTTATATATGGCTGCGGACTGCGCTTGCGGGAATGTCTTCAACTCAGGGTCAAAGACATAGATTTTGAACGCAATGCGATAACCATACGAAGCGGAAAGGGAGATAAAGACAGGGAGACTGTCTTGCCAGATAGTTTGAAAGGAAATCTCTGTGAACATATTAAAAAGGCAAGAACACTCTATGAGAAAGACAGGAAGAACAATGTGCCGGGCGTTGAGCTTCCGCAGGCATTTGAACGGAAATCCCCAAATGCAGGAAAAGAATGGTCCTGGTTTTGGATATTCCCCTCAAATAAGTTTTCATTAGATCCATTAACACATATTGTAAGAAGACATCATATTTTTAGGAGTAATCTACAAGAGCATATTAAACGGGCTGCGATTGATGCGAATATCCCGAAAAGAATAACGGTTCATACTCTAAGGCACAGCTTCGCTACTCATTTATTGGAAAATGGATATGATATCAGAACAATACAAGACCTTCTAGGACACACAGACCTTCGAACAACAATGATATACACTCATGTCGTTAATAAGAGTAAACTGGGGGTCAAAAGCCCTCTAGATTAGGCTTATATCTAAAATCTCGTAATTATGTCTGTCCGACATAACACGCATAATTGGAACAAAAAATGAGTCAGAAATGCCTGTTCCTACTTTTTTCTTTTTTTGCGAATTACATTTGTATATTCCACGGAATCCGGATGAGCAATCCACGCGAAAGCGGATGGTGATTCCACGCGAAAACGGATGCGGAATCCACGTGAAAACGGATAGACAAACAGTCCCAGCGACGCTGTGATTTAAATATTCATCTAAGCCTCCGATTAAGTCAATATAGATTTTTTCTTTCTCATGGAACCTCCTTTCAATTCTATTTTATAGGCCGAGTGTATAAGTCTGTCCAATATGGCGTCAGCCAGAGTGGGATCGCCTATCAGGTCATGCCATTTATCCACAGGGAACTGGCTTGTGACCAGCGTAGAGGCAATGGAGTTTCTGTCCTCCAGTATCTCAAGAATGTCATGCCGGTTTTCATCAGTCATCTTGGCAAGGCCCCAATCGTCAAAAAGCAGGAGGTTTGCTTTAGCAAAGTTCTTAAGGATTTTCACATATCGGCCATCCCCTTTGGCTATATGGAGTTCCTGGAAGATCCTTGGCGTTCTGATATACTGCACAGTATAACCTTCCCGGCAGGCCTTCTGAGCCAGGGCGCATGCAAGAAAGGTCTTGCCTGTTCCGGTGGGACCTGTAATCAAAAGATTATTGCTCTCCTTTATCCAGTCACAGGAAAAGAGCTTTAACATTAAGGACTTATCAAGCCCTCTTGGATGGCGGAAGTCTATATCTTCTATGGAGGCATTCTGCCTGAGCCTGGCTTTTATTAGGCGTGTTTTGAGTCTGCGATTTTCTCTGTCAGTGGCCTCCATGTCCACTAACAGCCCTAAACGTTCCTCAAAGGAAAGGGCATCTATATCAGGCAGCTGCATCTGTTCCTCAAGGGTGCGGGCCATGGCGTTCAATCTTAGCGTCCTGAGTTTATCAATGATTGGGTGAATCAACATTATTATCTCCTCCCATTATTATCTGATAATATTCCGGGCCTCTGATATTTGAATGATTTATAAAAGAGGTCTGTTGCGGTTCTTTCTGGAGAGGCAGTCTGTCAAGGCCTCTTTTCAGGATGGCCTGGATGCTTTTATATGATGGGCTTCCAATGGATAATGCCCTTAAGCAGGCTGCCTCTAATCTAGAGTCGCTAAATTCTTTTCCAAGGCTCATTATTCCCATGCAGGCCCTGAAACCCTGCTGGGGATGGGATCTGTTTTTCATGACAGCCTCAACCGTCTGAGCAGTGGACGGTCCTGTCCTTGACGCCCATTGGATAATCCTGTCAGGTGTCCAGTCCAGATACTTCTGATGGGATTTGGGCATATGCTCTTTTGAGGTGACATATCTTTTTGATATCTCATATGATCTCTGATGACTGGCCACCCTTTTCCCTTTATGGAAGATCTCTATTGTATTCTGGGTAATCCTTGCTTCCATCTCCCTTTGGGCCAGTTGATAAGGAAGCGAGTAGTAGAACCCTTTGGCCTCGATATGGTAATCTATATGAGGTTTTGCCTTTTTCCATTCCGCATAGACATATGGTTCAACCGGCAGGGGTTTTAATGCAGGTCTATCCAGATCCTCAAACATGGTCCTTCGCGTACCGGACATCTTTTTAAAGGGTCTGTTGTTAAGGTCTTCAAGCAGGGTTCTGATAGTCTTATTAAGGTCGGTCAGGCTGAAAAAGGTTATATTGCGGAGTCTTGCCAGGATCCAATACTCCACCGTCTTTACCCCTGTTTCAACCTTGGCCTTATCTTTAGGTCTCCTTATCCTGGTTGGGATGATTGCACACCCGTAATGTGAGGCCATGTCCTGATATGTGGGGTTCAGATCAGGTTCATACCTGCATGACTTATTGATCCCTGTCTTTATATTATCCGGTACTATTATCTCAGGCACCCCGCCCAGGAACTTGAATGCCCTTGTATGAGAACCTATCCAGTCAGGAAGAGATTGCGTCCAGGTCGCATCTGCATAGGTGTAATTGCTGGCCCCCAGGGTTGCCACAAATATCTGTGATTCCTTTATCTCCCCTGTGCCTTTGTCGATAATCGGGATTGTATGGCCGGCATAATCAACAAAAAGCGTTTCTCCGGCCCGGTGATTGAATCGCATGACAACATCTATCTTGCCGGACCATTCCCTGTAATTTCTGCAAAACCAGCTGTACTCATAACCGTCACGACAGGTTTCTTTGTATTCCTGCCACAGCAGAAAAAGGGTAACACCTTTTTTCTTCAGTTCCTTATGGACATTCTCCCAATCCGGTATTGCGCGATTTACATCCGGGCCAGGCGCTGGAGGATACAAAAGCCGCTCCAGTAAGCTGTCATCCGTATTATCGGGAAGCGGCCACGCAAGACCGACATCTTTTGCCCGTCTGAGATACTCTCCGACGGTAGTATGACCCAGGTTGCAGCTCTTGCCTATTGCTTCGTAACTTAATCCAACTTCAAACTTTAAACGCAGAACTTCCTTTATCTTTCTCATCGAAATCCTCTTCTTTGCCATCCCTGCCTCCTCATATCGTTTGGAATGAGGGACAGATTAGCATGTTTATTCTGCGTCGCTTTTATGGTATTGTTTGTCCGGTTTGCCGTGGAATCCTTATCCGGAATGCTGTGGAATCGTCATCCGGAATGGCGTGGAATCCTTATCCGGAATGCTGTGGAATCACCCACCGGATTGGCGGGGAATATACAATTACATTTATCATGCTGATTTATTTATTAATATTGACATATTGTGGATTTTCTCTTTTAATAATAAAAATAATAGAATGTATCGTTTTGCGTTAAAATGTCGTACCTACATAATATAAATGTTATCCGTAAAAGTGTAAAATTACCATTGACACCTGTTACGGCATAGGTTACAATCCTTTCAGTGATAAAATCATTCAAACATAAAGGTCTAAAGAAACTATTTGAAACAGGAAAGACTTCTGGAGTTAATCCGCAACACGCTGAGCGCCTTCGAAAAATACTTGCACTTCTGGAGACATCCGAGACTATTGATGATATGGATCTACCTGGTTTGAACCTGCACAATTTAAGGGGTAAAAGGAAAAATACATTAGCCGTAAAAGTTAGTGGAAATTGGCGGATGACCTTTAAACTAAGAAATGGAGATATATTAGAAGTAAATTATGAAGATTATCATTAAAGGAGTTTTTTATGGATATGCATAATCCACCTCATCCGGGCGAAATAATTAAGGAGATTTGTGTTGAGCCGCTTGGTTTGACCGTTACCAAAGCAGCGGAGTCCTTAGGTGTTACTAGAAAAACATTTTCAATGCTTTTGAATGGTAAGTCGGGAATTAGTCCTGAAATGGCCTTAAGGCTTTCCAAGGTTTTCGGTCGTACACCAGAAGGATGGCTTAGGCTGCAACTTCAATATGATTTGTGGAAGGCAAAGCAAAGTGTAGATCTTAATAACCTTGAACGGATAGCAGCCTGATTATGAATTTCATCGGATAACATGCCCATGAACCAGAACGGCTAAAAATCGTGCCCTCTGGTTATGGGCGGTGTTGGCATCAAGATAAGGGAGAAAAACAGAATGGAAAAATACGGTATATATATAGTTGGATCATGTTTAATATTCATGCTTTCGCTGGTTGTTGTTCTTTGCTTTAATACTGAAAAAAAAGTCGAAGGTGAAGAAACCAATGAAACCCGAGTTAAAGCAAGTCATCGTAGAACGATTCAATTTGTCGTTGTGTGGTTATTTCCACCAACAATTATAATTCTATTTATTTTAGGTTTTGATGTAAAAATTCTAGCTACATTATTCGGAACCTATTTGGGGTATGTTCTGACAGGTGTTGGAGAGACCAGTAAATAAGATAGTATTTGAAATGCCAACAAGCCCCTTGCACCCGGACGGGAATTCCGCTGCGCTCTATTCCCGCCGGTGAAGGGCACGTTCGGTCATAGAGGAGAAGATAAGAAATGCTAACGTATGGTCAACTTGACTTGATATGGAATATCGAAGTGGCCTGCCAGCGTTGCATCAGGGCATCGCAGTATTTCAATGTCGTGTCTGGCACTCGAAGAAATCTATGGGCATTCACTCAGAACTGTTATGGTGGTATTTGCGTTGTCCATTGGTGCCAAGTCTTTGGCAGCCGTAGCGAACCGACTCATTACTCGCGAATATTCGAGTCTGGCGCTGTTTCAACAATTTCAAAAGAAGAGGTTTCTAAAAAATTGCATGCAAGCGTCGGAATGAATGATGATCAGTATATGCAATTCTGGCAAAGTGTAAAAGACGCTAGAGATAAGTTCCTTGTACACAATGAATTCAGTTCTTCCGACCGTCCTGTATTCCCTGATCTTGCCAAAATGGCGGATGTCTGTCTGGAAATGAGAAAGATCCTTTTAGATATTATCGAGTCAGAATCGTCGGAAAATCCCAAATACCAAGGTGATATCAGGCACTTTATTTCATCCTACACTAACGATAGACTTGTTTCGGAAATCACAAACGACTTACCTGATTTGAAACAAGCACTATCTAAACGCGGTTGACCGAACCACTGGCTGGAGAGGGATGGCGCAAAAAACCGCGCCACCCCTCAGCCAGCCCGTTCGGCAAACAAAATGAATACTGACCAGCAAAAGAATATTGAACAGGCAATTGATGATCTTTGCGAAAATCTTGCTTGGTCTTGGGCATACCTTCGTGCCCTAAAGGGGTTTCAATCAGTCGCGAAGTCATCACCTAAATCCCTTGACGCCTATCCTCAGTTGACATCTTGCCTCTACCACGGTCTTTTCGATATTCTATTTATAAAAATCTATAACTTTATTGATTCATCAAAGGGAGCATGTGGATTTCCGAGAATATTTAAGCTGCTCCGTAAATACCTCCCAAGCGATAGCGAGTTACGGAACCAAATAAAAACCGATGAAGAGAAAATTAATAATGTTGCTGATATAGAAACGGTAAGGAGATGGAGGAATGAAATTTCAGCCCATCTAACTAAAAGCTATCGCGACTCTGTATTTTTTTCGTCGGAGCGTTTGCATTTATCTGACATAGAAAACATGCTGGAACTGTTAGAGAAAATGGTGGAGAACTACTCATTCAGCCTATTGAATCGATTTAATGATACTAGAAATCCATCTGCAAATATTGTACAAGAAATCAATGGATTACTTAGTTCGCAAGCCGAACAGGAATATTAACATATAATATATGAGGCAAAATATGAGTTTTAACGAAGAGGAATTGTTAAAAATTGAAAATGCCACATCAGGATTTTTTAAGAAGAAAGCCCGATCTTTTATTTCGAATGCTCTTTCATCATTAAGGCCCTATATTGATGAAGCTCTGTCAAAAGAGGAGCCTGAGCGCACAGAAATTCTAAAAAATCTTGTTAATCGTGCTACTGGCTTAAGACAAGAAGCAGTGCGTCAAGGCGCAAGATCACATAGTCATCCTGAGTGGGCCGCAGCGGCATCCTGTGAAAGCTGGCTCCAGGAATTGATACTTGGAGATAAGGAAAGTCTATCACGAGTTGAAAAAATAGTTCAAAGATTAGAAGAAAGATAAATTTTGAAATTAAATTAAATTCATGCCGAACAACTGTGTTCAGTGGATCGCGAGGAGCATGCGCCCACTGACACAGAGCGTTAAGTGCCGACATTGCTGGTAACAAAACTTACCATTGGTTAGTTCATCAACAAGGAGGCTGCGAGGATGTTCGAAAATATGCCAATTCTTTTAATCATCGCATGGTCCTTATTCACAGTATTCGCCTTTTATCAGAAGTTGCACATACGTGACTTTCAGGGTGCAAGCCAAGGCTTCTTGCTCATGCTCAACCTCTCCGCACTCGGTTCCATGATCTTTGCAGTTGGTTTCTTGATCTACTATGGCGTCACGGTGAAGTGGTATCTCCCTATTATTCTCCTGATCATCGGTTTAGTCGTCAAATTCATCTGGTTCGCCATCGAAGCGCAGCTTGGTAAGAAATGGCTCCCTTTCTTTTTTAGTAGCATGGGGTTCATCGGTTGGCCATTATGTGCGGTTGTCATGATCATCTATCTGCCAAACGGCACCTAATTGGGTAGCCGGGGGTTTCTCTCCCCCGGCCCCCACAACACCCCGCATGCGGGTCCGCACAGGGCGTTTCCCCGAGAGTTTTAGAGCACAATCAAACTGCTGAATGTACTCCAGAGCTGGTTACGGCCAATACGCCGAAATTATTGGCTCCCCCTATCGGGTTCAACGCCATATCGAGCATGACCGACTCCTCCCTGCTC
>Ga0315541_1000541_pt1 | contig 40167 bp, 35 predicted proteins | sample SalMarSW160190MG_FD_203095 | JGI IMG/M metagenome (GOLD analysis project Ga0315541, IMG submission 203095) | Salt marsh sediment microbial communities from the Plum Island Ecosystem LTER, Massachusetts, United States - Salt Marsh Sediment SW1601-190 ...
CTGACCTATCTTTGCGGCATGTTCATGATGGTCTTTTTCCTGCCCCGCTTCTGGCTGGTGGGCCGAAAATACGGCTATGTTTCGCCGATGGAGCTTTTAAGCGACCGTTACCAGAACCGGGGGGTGGGGGCGACTACCGCCATATTAGCCCTGGTCTTTCTGGTTCCCTACGGCGCCATTCAGCTGATGGGCGTGGGCTACCTGATGAATGGGGTTAGCGGGGGAGCTATCCCGGTGGTGGTGGGGATTATCATCGCCGTGGTCTGCGCTATAGCCTGGTCGAGTATTGCCGGTCTGCGCTCGGTTGCCTGGACCGACGCCTTCCAGGCGCTGGTCATGATTGCCACCTCGGCGGCGGTACTGGGGGTGGTTATTGCGGCGCTGGGCGGCTTTGGCGCCTTTTTCAGCAGGCTGGAGGAAGCTACGCCTGGTTTGCTGACCGTGCCCACCGCCGGCGGGTCTTGGAACATCAACATGTTTATCGGCCTGGCTCTGCCCTGGCTCTTCTTCTTAATATCAAATCCCCAGGTGAGCCAGCGGCTATTTATCCCCAAGTCGGTTACCGCCATGAAGCAGATGCTGGGCGGTTTTCTTATTTTTGGTTTTATCTATACCTTGATTTCGGTATTATGGGGATTCGGCGCCAAGCTGCTGGTGCCCGGTCTGGAGAACGCCGACCTGGCTACGCCCAGCCTGCTGGCTTTGCCCATGATACCAACCGGTCTGGCGATAGTGGTCATGATTGGCATCACCGCCGCCGCTATCTCCACCATTGATTCTATTTTGCTTACCCTGTCTTCGGTGTGGGCGCGCGATATCCACCGGGGGCTTATCAACCCGAAGGTTTCCGAGAGGGGGGAGCTGAGGGTGGGGCAGTGGGTTATCCCCATTATGGCTGTCATTGCCTTTGTCTTTGCCTGGTGGGCGGCGGGTAAGACCGGGTTGAACTTTATGATTGCCCCGCTGGCTTCGGCGGCTTCGGCCGGTCTTCTGATGGCGGTGCCCACCATCTTCGGCGCCTTTTTCTGGAAGCGGGCTACGGCGCTGGGGGCTATTGTTAGCTGTATCGCCGGGGCGATAGTGGTGCTGATTTTCCAGATAACGGGTACGAGGCCCCTGGGCTGGTGGCCGGGGACGTGGGGGTTTATCGTCTGCGTTATTCTCTTTGTCGGCGTTAGCCTGTCTACCAAGCCGCCTAAAGATAAGGCGGAGGAGTTTATCGGCTACCTGCGGGGGGCGCTTAAAAAAGGCAATTTTATCTAGGCTTTTCCGGTCTTGAGCTTTTGTTGAGGCTGGTGCCCTGATAAAATATTTGCCACCATCCTGGGCAGCTGCCGGGTATCAATAGGCTTGGATACATAGCTGTCGCAGCCGGCTTCAAAGGCTTTTTCCATGTCCCCCTTCATGGCGTGGGCGGTGAGGGCGATGATGGGTATGTGGCTGAGCTGCGCATTTTTCTTGAGCCTTTTCGCTACCTCGAGGCCGTTCAGCTTGGGCAGCCGGATATCCATTAAGACCAGGTCGGGATGGTCTATGGCGGCGATAGCCAGCGCCTCTTCCCCATCGGTTGCCTTGAGCAGTACATAGTCGTCTGACTTGAGAATCATTTCGAGCAGTCTCATATTCATGGGGTTGTCTTCTACAATCAGTACCTTGTGTATCATCGTATCTTTACCTCCTTGGGAAATAGGGGTAGGGTAAAGCTGAACCGGCTCCCTTTTCCGTATTCGCTCTCTACCCAGACTCGCCCGCCGTGCTTTTCCACGATTTGCTTGACCACTACCAGCCCCAGCCCGGTGCCGTTGCTTCCCCGGGCGGGGGTGTTGTCCAGCTGGCAGAAGGGTTCGAAAATCCTCTCCTGGTCTTCCTTCTTGATGCCAATGCCGTTGTCACTGACGCTGACCTGGCAGTGAGTGCCGTTGCTTACCGCCTTAATCTCAATTCTGCCGCCCTCCGGGGTAAAGCGGGACGAGTTGCTCAGCAGGTTGAAGAACACCTGCCTCAGCTTGGCCTTATCGGTGCTGACGGCGGGCAGGCCTTCTTCGACAATGATATCGAGTATCTGCCGCTTCGGTTTAAGTATGGGCAGCATGGTGTTTTTTAACGATTCTATGACCTCGGGTAGGGCTACCTCGGCCAGCTTGAGTTCGGTCCGGCCCGATTCTATCTTGGAGAGGTCGAGGACCTGGTCGATTAAGCCCAGCAGGTGGCGGCCGCTGCTCAGGATGTCGGCCAGGCACTCCCGCTGCTTCTTGTTCACCGGGCCCGGCACCTGGTCCAGCAGGAGTTCGGAGAAGCCGATAACGACATTTAGCGGGGTGCGCAGTTCATGGGACATGTTAGCCAGAAATTCCGATTTTAGCCGGCTGGCTACCTCCACCTCCCTGGATTTTTCCACCAGTTTCCGCTGTCTTGAGCGCAGTTCCTGGTTCTGCTCGTCCAGCTGGCGGTTTTTGCCGCGCAGTACCTCGTAGAGTTCGGCGTTCTTGAGGGCTGGGCCCAGTCCTTCGCCGATGGTGTTGAGCAGGTGGATTTCCCCCGAGTTGAAGCTGTGTAAGTTCCGGCTGGCGATAATCAGGGTGCCGATGATGTGGCCGCTTGAGCGCAGGGGTACAGCGGCAATAGACTGCAGCCCTTCCTCCCTTATCAGGCTGTCGGCCAGCTGGGGGTATTTGGCCGTATCCTCTATCACCACCGGCATGCCGGATAGAATCAGCCGGCCGGTGATGTTGTTGCTTGAGGGCAGTTTCTTTAGCTTCTCCAGGAATGCGGTTGATACCCAGCCGCGGGCAACCATGCTTAACTCTCCCTTTTGCTCGTTGGCCAGCAGTATCGCCCCGCTGTCTATCGCCATTAGCTGCATCACCCTGTCCAGGGCGTTGCTTAAGACCTGCTCCAGCTCCAGCATCTCGGTGCCGGTCTGGACTATCTGGTGGAGTATGGTAAATTCCTCCACCTTGGTTTCCAGGGAGTGGATTAACTCTTTCTTTTCTTCTTCTATTACATTCTTGGGCTTGGTTTTGCTCTTAATCATTTCACTAATCACCCTGAAGCTGTTGGCGCTCCCTGTGTCTGGTTCAGGGCATTATTCATCATTTTTTTGAGCTCTTCTATGTCTATGGGCTTGGTGATGTGCGGTACCCCGGCTTCTTCCAGAAAGCTGCGGGTGGTGCCTTCCATGACATCACCGGTGATGAACATGACTCTCCGTGTCAGCGCCGGGGCTATTTTTTCGATTTGTTGGTATAGCTCGATACCGCTCATGCCGGGCAGTTTAATGTCCAGCAAAATAAGGCTGTACCTTTCCGTATTGAGCCGCTCCAGGGCGGTATCAGCGTTGTTTATTGTTTCTACGCTGTGTCCCATGTCGGTTAGCAGGCGGTGGAGGAAGGTGAGAATGGCTGCCTCGTCATCTACCACCAGTATCTTGGCTCCCCGTGGTTTCTGGAGCTCTTTTTTGGTCACCCTGGCTTTGCCCGCCTGGGCGGGCTCGGCTACTATGGGTAGTTCAATAACGAAGGTGGCTCCCTTGCCTAATTCGCTTTCGGCGTATATCCTGCCCTGGTGCTGGGTGATGATACCGTGGCAGATGCTCAAGCCTAGGCCTGTCCCCTTGCCCACCTCTTTGGTGGTGAAGAAGGGGTTGAATATCTTATCTAGGTTTTCTTTGCTTATACCGGCGCCGTCATCGGTGAAGGAGGCCCGGATTTTACCGTCTATCCTTTCCGTTTTGACCAGCAGCTTGCCCTTGTTGTGCCCCTTGGTCATAAAGTATTCGGCGTTGAGGACGATGTTGAGGAATACCTGCTGGAGCTGGCCGGTGTCAGCTATGGTGAGGGGCAGGTCTTGGGTGAGCTGGTTTTCAACCTCAATGTTATTTACCTTCATCTCGTAGGCGCGGAGCTCCAGGACCCTGGTGATGATATCGTTGATAGCCAAGTATTCCCGCCCCGTTTTGCGCTGGTGGGCGAAGACGAGCAGGTTTTCCACAATCTTGGCTACCCGCTGGGCTTCACTGTGAATTACCTGCAGGTCTTGCTTCATATCGTCAGGAATATCCCGGCTGAGCATGAGGTGGGAGAAGCCGATGACGCCGGTGAGGGGGTTATTTATCTCATGGGCGACGCCGGCGGCCAGTTGGCCGATTGAAGCCAGTCTGCCGGCAAGGTTAAGCTCCTGCTGGAGTTGATTTTCCCTCTCCTCGGCCTGCTTGCGCTCGGTGATGTCTATATAGTTGCCCAGGGTGGCCCGCCTCCCCCGGTACGGGATTGAAGTGACCGTTTCTATGACCCAGCGGGTATCCCCGGCTTTATTTCTTACCCGGAACTGGTAGGGGGAGGGGAGCTCCCCTTTAAGCATGCTTATTGCCTTTTTCCTTACCTTATCCCGGTCCTCGGGGAGGACGAGGGTCATAGGGTCTATTTTTGCCAGTTCCTCTTCAGAGTAGCCGGTGAGCTTCTGGAACTGGGGGTTGGCCAGCTGGAACTTGCCGTTCTGGAGGATGTAGATACCGACCGGCGAGCTGTTGGTCACCGTCTTGAAAAGCTCTTCCATCTGCTTGCGGTAGGTGATATCCCGGGCGATGCTGATGTGGCCAATCACGTTGCCCCGGCCGTCCTTGAGCACGCTGGTGCTCAGTTCGCCGGGGAACTCGGAGCCGTCTACCCTGAGCATGGTGTATTCGCCGCCTCTAATCAGCCCTTCTTTTAGCGTTTTCCGTATGTCAGCGGCGATTCTTTCGTGGTCTTGGGGGGCAACCAGGTCAAAGGCGTTCCTGCCCAGCATATCATCTTCGGAAGCGAAGCCGTGCATCTGGACTGATCTTTCGTTTACCTTGGTGATGATGCCGTTCAAGTTAATAACTGATATGCCATCGGTGACCGATTCGAACATTCTTTCCAGCCTCTCCTGGCTGTTTTGTAATTCCTCCTCGGTAGCCTGCAGTTCTTCGTTGATGGTTCTGAGTTCCTCGTTCTGGGAGTCCAGTTGTTCGTGCTTTTCCTGGAGCTGTTGTTCTGCCTTCTTCCGCTCGATAGCGATGGCGGCAATTCGAGCTGACCACTCCAGCACCCTGAGGTTGTCGGCAGACGGCTCACCCAGCTTGTTGCCATAGTTGGCTATGGTACCGAGCAGGTCTCCGTTGGATGAGATTATGGGTTGTGACCATACGGCGAGCAGGCCATTATTTACTGTCCGCTTAACAACCTCCTCGAAAGGTTTGAAGAGGGGGCTGTTGGCAATATCGGTGATGATTACCCTCTCCTTTAGGTAGGCTGCGGTTCCGCAGGAACCCGCAATCGGTCCGATAGGTATCCCATTTTCAAATAGTTCTTGGTAATCATCGGGTAGGTTTGTTGCGGATGCTAGGAACAGCTGTTTTTTTGAGGGGTCAAAGATAAGCACAGAGCCTATGATGGAAGGGTCATTCTGTTCCCCAAAACGCACAATAGCGTCCAGTATATTGTTTAATTCTGCCCCCTGCCCTAAAAGGGTAAGTACATAATTTTCACTCTTTTGTAGCTGCTCCTTTTTTTTGCGCTCGGTGATATCCCGGGCAATCTCAAGACAGGAGACAATATTGCCGTTGGAGTCTCGGATGGGACTGGCCGTATTCTCCCAGAAGGTGGTTTCTCCTGGAGGCAATTTCACCTTTCTCTCCGAGGTGTGGGACTTGCCGTCCTTAAAGGCTTTCTCTACCGGGCAGCCCCGGCATATCTTATCTCTGCCTTCGTAGACCCGGTAGCATTTCTCCCCGAGGTGGTCACCAATGAATTGCTTTGCTAGCTCGCTTTGATAGGTTAGGTTATAGCCTGTATCTCTTATAGTGAGGTGGTCTTCCATGGCGTCTATTATCGAACTCAGCTTATTTTTTTCTGTCTGGAGCGCTTCCTCCGCCTTTTTGCGCTCGGTGATGTCCCGGCACACGCAGAAGATGAGCTTCTGCCCCGAGCACACGGCCCCGTTGATGCTGATGTCAACATCAATGGTCGTACCGTCCTTGCGGCGGTGATAAGTTTCCACATGGAGACCGGTCTCGTCAACCTTCCGTCCCATCTCGAGCAGTTCCTCGCGTGACCATTGTGTATCCCAGTCCCAGGTGTGGAGCTCGCGGACTTCTTCAGGGGTATAACCGAGCATTTCGGCGAATTTCTGGTTTGCCTCGTATACTTTGGCGTTCTCATCGAGGACAACTATCCCATCTATGGACTGGTCGATAAGGATACGCCGCCGGGTGGCTTCATCAGTCAGCGCCTGCTCGGCCTTTTTGCGCTCGGTGATATCCCTGGTTATCTCAAGGCAGGAAACAATATTTCCTTGAGCATCTCTAACCGGACTGGCGGTGTTTTCCCAGAAGGTAACCTCCCCCGAAGGCGATACATGACTCCTCTCCGAGGCGTGGGACTTGCCGTCCTTAAAGGCCTTTTCTACCGGGCAGCCCTCGCACACCTTATCTCTATTTTCATAGGCCTGGTAACATTTCTCACCCAGGCAATCGCGGCCAGCACCTATCCTAGACGGCTCATTCTGATAGATAATATTAAAGTCTTTATCCTGTATGCTGAGACCATCGGCCATGCCGTCTATTACCGATTGTAGTTTGTTCCTCTCGGTTTGGAGCGCCTCCTTGGCCTGTTTGCGCTCGGTGGTATCTCTGACAATTATTTCATCGGCAACACGCCCTTCGTATTCGGTCAGGGCAGCGTTTATTTCAATATCCCGGATTTTGCCATCCTTGGTTATTGCCTTAATCTCGTAGATTTGAGGCACCTCTTTGCCGGCTATTCTGGCCTGGTATCTTTTCAGGGTTAGTTTTTGGGATTCGGGGGTGAGTATCTGGGTGAAGGGCATGCCCAGCAGTTCTTCTTTATTGTAGCCGGATATGCGAATCAGGGCGGTGTTTACCAGCTTGAAAACTCCGTCCTGAAGGATAGCTATGCCGTCGGCGGCATGCTTGATAAGATTAAAATATTTGTCTCCGGCTAGCTTTGCCTGGCCATTTTTCCCTTTGGTCGCTGTAGTCATTGCTGCTTTGCCTCCCCCCTTACCTGTATTTTCAGGGCACTGGCGGGCATCGGCTTGATGCCCGCCGAAACTGGTGGGTATCAGGTTAGGAGGCGGCGGTGCAGAGGGTTGAAGCGTATTGCCTGGCTTTGTCCAGTAAGTCCTCCGGGTTGAAGGGCTTGGTTATATAGGCCGTGGCGCCCATCTCCTGGCTAAGCTGGCGGTTAAGTTCGTGGCCGACGCCGGTGAGCATGACCACGGGGATGCCCTTGGTTTGCTCGCTGTTCTTGATGGCGTAGCATGCGGTGTAGCCGTCCAGCTTTGGCATCAGGATGTCCATCAGGACCATGTCGGGCTGCTCGGCGCGGGCGGCGCTTACCGCTTCTTCGCCGTTGCTGGCTTCTATTACGGTGAACTCCGGCTCTAGGATATCCCTTACCAATAGTCTGATGTAGAGTTCGTCATCGGCAACTAGGATTTTCTGCTTGTCGTTCATCATTCTGTCTCCTTTCCTGTATTTTGCCGCTTATTGCGGCGCGATTTTTTTATCTACTCATAGGATAGTGCGCGCGTAGTCAAAAACTCATAAAATCAGTATAAGATGCTCATAAGGGAAGGGTCAGGAAAACATCAACGCCGCCTGTTTTGGCAGGCGGCGTCGGTTGGGGGAGGGGGGAGGGGTATGGCTAGCTCTGGGCGGGTGTCCTTCGGTTGAACATGTAGCCGAAGCCGGGGCGGTTGAGTATATACTGGGGTTGCGCCGGGTCTGGCTCCAGCTTGCGGCGCAGTTGCCAGATGCAGGTGCGCAGCAGGTCGACATCGTCAACGTATTCCTGCCCCCATACCTGGCTGAGGATTTCCTTGGGTTTGATAAAGCGGCCGGCTTTGGTGAGTAGGTAGTGGACCAGGTTGAATTCGGTGGGGGTTAGCCTTATCTCTTGGCCGTCCTTGAAGACTCTCTGCTCGGCCAGGTTGATTCTGAGTAGATGGTCGGCGAATTCTATCTGGTCCCGGGCCTGGTAGAGCTCGGCGCGGCGGAAGATTGCCTGTACCCGGGCGGATAGCTCGGCCATCCCCACCGGCTTGGTGCAGTAGTCATCGGCGCCGTGGTTGAGTGCCTGCACGATGTCGTCTTCACTTTCCTTGATGGTTAGCATGATTATGGGGACCTTGGATACTTGGCGGATGCGCTGCAGGACCTCCCAGCCGTCTATATCGGGGAGAACAATATCCAGGATGACCAGGTCCGGCTGCTGGCTGCGAACCATGGAGATGCCGTCATAGCCGTTGTAGGCTTTGAGAACCTCCACCTCAATCCGGCTCAGGTTGTGCTCGATGAGCCTTGCCAGCAGGACGTCATCATCAATGACCAGCACCCTTTTTTCTTTTTGTTTAGTTTCCTGTATCAAGGTATCTCCTTACCGTGCTGATGAAATTTTCGACGTTGATGGGTTTGGAGATGTAGTCGTTGCAGCCGGTTTTTAGTATCTTTTCCCGGTCCCCTTTCATGGCGAAAGCCGTCATCGCCAGGATAACGGTCTCTCTGGCCGCCTCATTGGCCCTGATTATCCGGGCCAGTGTCATGCCGTCGATATCGGGTAGCTGTATGTCCATCAGGATAAGGTCGGGAAGGCCGGTTTTAATCTGGTTCAGTGCCTCCCAGCCAGTGGTGGCCTTGACCACGCTGTAGCCTTGTGATTCCAGAACGTGCTGGGCCAGCTTCATGTTCATGAAGTCGTCTTCCACCAGTAATATCGTCTTATTGAGCATCCGGCTCCCTCCCATTCCGGGTAAGAGGGATGGTAAAGGTGAAGGTGCAGCCTCCGCCCGGCTCGCTGACCACCCAGATGCTGCCGCCGTGAAGCTCCACAAGTCTCCTGGCGATGGATAGGCCCAGCCCCACCCCCTGGGCGTTGTCTCCGGGGTTTTTCTTTAGCTGGCCGAACTCTTCGAATATCTTTTGCTGGTCTTGGTGGCTTATGCCGATGCCGTTGTCAATGACCGAGCACTGGAGTAGATGGGCTTTTTCCATACGGCAGACCACCCTTATCCTGCCCTTGCTGGGGGTGAACTTGTGGGCGTTGGAGAGAAGGTTGAGGAAAATTTGCCTCATTTTTGGCTCGTCGGCAAATATCGTGTTGACGCCCTCGCCTGTTTCTACGGTCAGGGTCTGTCTTTTGGTGCTGAACATGGGCAGAACGGTTATCTTAACATCTTCTAACAGAACTCTAAAGTCAAATTCTCTGGGCTCCAGGGTGAGCTTGCCCGCCTCTATCTTGGAGAGGTCGAGTATGCTGTCAATGAGGTGGAGGAGGTGTTCGGCGCTGATGTGGATGTAGCCGAGGAATTCCTCGTGGGTGGCCCGGTCAGCCGGCGACATTTTCTTGGAAAGCAGTACCTCGGAGAAGCCGATGATGGAGTTTAAGGGGGTGCGCAGCTCGTGGCTCATTCTGGCGGTGAAATCGGATTTTGCCTGGCTTACCTGTTCCAATGCCCGGTTGGCTTCTTCCATGCGTTTGTTGGACTGCTGCAGGCTTTCTACCAGCTCCCGATTTTCGCTGAGCAGGCGCTGTTCTCTGAGAGCGTTGTTGAGGGTGGTCTCCAGCTCGCTCATGGCTACCGGCTTGAGGATGTAGGCGTAGGCGCCTTCATTGATGGCGTTGACCGCTGTTTCAATGCTGGCGTGGCCGGTTATCATGATTACCGCCGTCTCCGGGTTAAGTTCCTTGGCCGTTTCCAGTATCTCCAGCCCGCTGATATCGGGCAGTTTGATATCGGCGATGACGATGTTGAACCCCCGCTTTCTGATAAGCTCCAGCGCTTCCTTGCCGTTGATGGCGGTGTCCACCCGGTAGCCCATGTCTTCCAGGTTGGCCGACAGGGTCTTTAACGTGTTCAGCTCGTCATCGGTGACCAGTATTTTAGGTAAAGTGGGCATGGGTTGGCTACTCCTTTACCGTGGTTTTCTGGGAAATCTCACCGACCACGGTTAGTATCTTCTCCACATCAAACGGCTTGTAGATGCAGGTGTAGGCGCCGTGGGAGATAGCTCTCCTTATCAGTTCTTCCTCGGAGTAGCCGGTCATCATAATCACGGCCGCTTCCGGGTCTATTGCTTTTACCTCCTCGAAGATCTGGGCGCCGTCGAAATCAGGCAGCCTGATATCCAGAAATACGATGTTAAAGTGTTTTTCTTTGACCTGGTTCAGGGCGTCAGCGCCGTTTTCGGCGACAAACACCCGGTAGCCCCTTTCTTCCAGGATGGATTTGAGGGTTTCCCGATCGGCAAAGTAATCATCCACCACCAGAATCAGCGTCCGGTGCAGGGCGGATTCGATGATGCTGACCACGTTCTCCATATCGAACGGCTTGTAGACCACGGCGTAAGCGCCCTCTTCCAGGGCTTCCCGCACCAGGTCTTCAACGGAGTAGGCGGTCATCATTATCACCGCGGCGTGGGGGTTGGTTTTCTTCACCTCGCGGAAGGTCTGCACCCCGTTAATCCCCGGCATCTTTATATCCATGAAGACGAGGTCAAAGGGAACCTGCTTGGCTGCTTCAATGGCCTGGTAGCCGTTCTCGGCGAGGACTACGTTGTGTCCTTCGTCTTCCAGTATCCCGCCCAGAGTGAGCCGGCTGCTCTTGAGGTCGTCAACTACTAGGATATTAATCTTGTCCATCTTTTCCCCCCTTGGTTACAGCGCTGGGTTCTGGAATCTTCTCGGTGGGCAGGGAGAGGGTAAAGGTGGTTCCCTTGCCCGCCTGGCTCTTCATTTTGATTTCACCCTCGTGGTGCTCTATGATGGTCTTGCATACCGAAAGCCCCAGGCCGACCCCCTTGGCCTTGGTGGTGAAGAGGGGGTCGAATATTTTCTTTTTAATCTCTTCGGGGATGCCTCCGCCGGTATCGATAAACTCCACCTCGACAAATTTGCCTTTATCGCTGGCCTTTATATCCAGGCGGCCACCTTCCGGCATTGCCTGCAGGGCATTGAGGGCAATATTGTGAAATACCTGCTTAATCTGGTCACCATCTACTACCGCCATGGGCAGGTCGTTGTTTATATCCTTGACTAGCGCTACGTTTTCCGGTACGGGGATGTACTTGAGGGCATCTTCAATTATCCCGGCGATATTGGCCGGCGCCACCGCTGGCTTGCCTACCCGGGAGAAGCCGAGGAGGTCGGTTATCACCTTGTTGGCCGAGTTAACCTCTTCGTCGATAATGCCGAGAAATTCCATTACCCGCGGTTCCGTATTGGGCAGGTCGGTATTGGTTATCCGCCTCCTTATATAGAAGCCGGCGTTTTTGATGGCTCCCAGTGGGTTGCGCAGCTCGTGGCCAACCCCGCTGGCCAGCTGGCCGATAGCCGCCAGCTTTTCTGAGCGAATTAGCTGTTCCTGTGTTTCCAGGATTTTATCGTGGGCGGCCTGAAGCTCATCGTTGCTGGAGCGCAGTTCTTCCTCGGTAGCTTTAAGCTCTTCGTTCTGGGCGTCCAGTTCCTCGTTCTTTTCCTGAAGCTGTTTTTCCATGGTTTTGCGTTTGGTGATGTCCCGGCACACGCAGAAGATCAGCTTCTGACCGGCGCATACGGCGCCGTTGGTGCTGATTTCAACATCAATATTTGTGCCGTCCTTGCGGCGATGGTACGTTTCGAAGTGGTCGCCGACGGCGTCAACGCCCTTGAGCATCCCGAGCAGTTGCTCGTGTGACCACTGGGTATCCCAGTCCCACACGTGGAGTTCGGCGGCTTCGGCGGGGGTGTAGCCGAGCATTTCGGCAAACTGCTGGTTAGCCTCGTATACCTGGCCGTCCTGGGCTAGGACAACTATCCCGTCCCGGGACTGGTCGATGAGGATACGCCGCCGGGTGGCTTCATCGGCCAGCGCCTTTTCTTTAGTTTGTAACTCGGCGTTGGTTGCTTTTAGTTTCTCGTGACTAGCCTGGAGTTCCTCGGAGCGTTGTTTGATTGTGGAGAAGGCTTTGTTTATGCTTTCTCCGAAGAGCCATGCCATACAGGCCAGTACAAACGATATCATTATGGCTGTTGCCACTACTCCCCACCCCAGTCCGGTCTCTTGAGAGATACTAAAGGCGGTTTTCCCTCCCATAAATACTATGAATAATAGCAAAACGACGAAGCCGCTCAGGAAAAGGTATACCGCGGCGTAGAATCTGCCAGAGCGAGCCAGCCAGTAGCCTATGCCGGAGACGACCAGTGCCGCGGCAAAAGAAATAAGACCGGATATCCATGATTGCATCCCGGTGGTGAGGACATAGACCAGGAATAGTCCTAGTGCCCCCATAAGTACCCATATCAGACCGTTGAGTAAGCGTGTCCTCCGGCTCAGTTCATACTGCTCGTTGCTTTCCTTCGGCGTCTCCTCTGCCTTCTGGCGCCTGGCGGTATCCGATGGAAGTGCTTTAATGGCCGCCCTTACTTTTGCTGGCATTTCCTTCCTCCTATACCTTTTTGTATATCTTTGCCTTGGCGTTAACGCATTCTAGTCTGTGGCGAAGGCTATCCGTGGGCGTTTCTACCTCGCCTAAAACCAGGTAGCCGGGGGTGGCCAGCGAGTCGTAGACCAGGCTTAAGACCTTCTCCTGGAGCTGTCTCTGCAGGTATATCAGGATGTTGCAGCAGAAAATGCAGTCCAGAGTGGTGAAGGGTGGGGGATTGGTTGAGACCAGGTCGAAATAAGAGAAGCTGACCATCTGCCTGATGTTGCTGCTGACCATGTAGCCTTCGCCGTTGCGGCTGAAATGGTTGGCCAGGGTGGGTGGGGGGAGGCTCTCTACCTCTTTTGGTGAGTATACTGCTGCCTCCGCCTCGGCCAGAGCCTGGCGGTTTATGTCGGAGGCATAGATTGATATCTCAAATTCGGCCAGCTGGTTACCCAGGAAATCAGCCAGCAGCATAGCCATGGAGTAGGGCTCTTCGCCACGGGCGCAGGCAGCGCTCCAGAACCTCAGGTTGCGCTCTCCCCGTTTTATTTTGTGCGCCACCAGCCGGGGCAGCACCAGCCTGGCTACCTGCTGAAAGCTGTTACGGCTGCGGAAGAAACTGCTTACCTTTATGGTGAGGTCTTCGGCTATATTCTGGTACTCTTCTGGATGGTTTTCCAGAAAGTGGGCATATTCCTCATAGGTGGTTGCCCCGGTGGCGTATAACCTCCGCTGTAGGCGGCGGGTTACCGTGCCGCGCTTGTAATCGCGGAAATCATAGCCCCCGTCCTGATACACCTTTTCCAGAAGAAGGCCCAGAGCTTTACCGTTGTTATCGGAGCCGTTATTTCCCATAATGCAGCAGCACCCCCAGCAGGGTTTGCCCATATTGTACCATAAAAGCGAAAAAAATGCCAGCAGTCAACATGAGAAAATAGTAATACCGTTGAAAATGAGTTTAAAAATGGCGACTTGGCAGGGTGGCTAGTGGACAAATTGATGGGTTTAGTGGACAGAAGGCGTCAAGGGATGGGGGTAAAATTGGCTTTTAGGGGTGGTGGGGGCAGAGCATATCACTGGCGGCAGCTGCTCAAGCCTACCGGGGAAATATGCATCTGCCCTCTTTCCACCAGCAACATGAAGGAAAGCAAATCAGGCCTAAGGGGCACTGGGCGGCCTGAGTCAGGATTTCTTTTACTATCTCCGGCCAGCGGCCGAATTCGCGATTGATTTTGTCTTTTATCAGCTCAAGAGCCTCATCGGTTACCTGCTCTTCGGGTATCCCCAGCTCCCGGGCGCAGGCCAGAACCTCGTCTTTGGTCAGTGCGAAGATAATGTCTCTGCGTTGTTTCTTTGCCATTTTTCTTAGTCCTTTGCTTTGGATATGCTCTTGAGCAGGGTAAGGATGACCAGTGATAGGCGCTGTATCTCGACAGGTTCCTGTGCCAGGGCTCGGGCTACAATAGGGTCCAGCTGGGCAAAGCTATTGGCCGCTTTGCGCTCGGCTGCGGTTGGGGGTTGGGGTGAGAAGTAGCCGGCCAGGGTAAATAGCTCTTCCTCTGCGAAGCCCAGATAGCGGGCGATGCGGCGCAGGACGTGGGCGGAGGGGAAGCGTTCGCCCCTCTCGATGCGGCCGATGTGGGACGAGGATACCCCGGAACTGGTGGCAAGCTCCCTTAGCGTTAGCCCGGAGATAAGCCTCTGCTGTTTGATCATTCTGCCTAGATTCTGATTGTCATCGTCTTTAATTCTTTCCACCTTGTTTCCTCCTTGGCTCGGGTTATGCTTCGGTGCAGGCCCACTGGCGGCGGCGCAAGATAGCCTTCATTCTGGCTACCAGTTCGGCCTGGCTTACCGGCTTGGCCAGGTAGAGGTCGGCGCCGGCGTTTATCGCTCTTACCCAACCCCGGGAACGGGGTATGGTGCCCAGCATGAGGACCGGAATATTAACCGCCTGGCGTAGCTGGAGGCAGACTTTAAAGCTGTCCTCGTCCAGCCCTTCCCCGAGAATAATCAGGTCGGGTTTTAGCTCGCTTAATCGGGACAGCGCCTCGGAGTGGTCGGGTAGGGTGGCTACTGCGAAGCCCTCTTCGGATAAAACGGAGACGCTTATCTCGTCCGGGGTGAGGCCACTTTTATCGATAATCAGCAGGTTGCACTTAAATTCTTCAATCAACTTACTCTCCATTAAAATCGTTATAGTTTCATATTAGAGGGGCGAGGTTAATTGCCCATAAAATTGCTGTAAAAATTTTGTTACAATTACCGTTTCCCACTGTTAAGTGATGGTTACTTAAAGAGCCTTTTGGTGAAGTTTAGTTGACAGGAGGCAATATTTATGCTATTATGTGACCAAGTGTCAACAAAGGTTGATTGTGGATAGGTTAAATTTAGGGCTGTCTGCGCCTTTTTGAGGCTTTTCAATTTTCTACGGTGCGGGTAAGAAAAATGGAACGAGTTGGTGAAATACAGGAAGAAATGGCTATCGAGTTAGAAGCCCTGCGCCGGCGCGTGGCTGAGCTTGAGAGCCTGGAGGATGAGCAGAGGCGGGCCGAGGAGCAGCTTATTATTACTGACAGGCTGTCATCTATCGGTGAACTGGCATCGGGTATTGCCCATGAGCTTAATAACCCGCTGACCGGTGTTATCGGTTTTTCCCAGCTGTTGCTGAACAAAGACCTACCTGATGAAATCAAGGAGGACATCGAGATTATCTATAGCGAAGCCCGGCGTGCTGCCGATGTTATGAAGAACCTGCTTATTTTTGCCCGCAAACATCCGCCGGTGAAGAAGCTGATAAATGTAAACAGCGTGATTGAAAAGGTGCTGACACTACGCGCCTACGAGCATAAGGTTGAGAACATACAGGTGGTTACCCGTTTTGCTGATGACCTGCCGCTGACCATGGTTGATGATTTTCAGATGCAGCAGGTGTTTCTCGATATAGTTATCAACGCCGAGCATTTTATGCGTGAGGCGCACCAGAGGGGAACCCTGACCATCACTACCCGGCGTATCGGTGATATCATCCGGGCTTCCTTTAGGGATGACGGCCCCGGCATTGCCCGGGAGAACCTGGATAAGATATTTAACCCCTTTTTCACCACCAAGGAGGTGGGGGAGGGGACAGGCCTGGGCTTGAGCATCTGCCACGGCATAGTGACCGAGCACCGGGGCAATATATATGCTAGAAGTGAGCCGCGTAAGGGGGCTACCTTTGTCGTGGAACTACCGGTACCGGCGGTCAAAATATGATAAGGAGGCAGCGATGAGCAACTCTAGCGGTGCTAGGGGTAGAATCTTATCAGTTGAGGACGAGCCGAGTATCAGGGAGGTATGCTCTCGCGCCCTCACCAGCCAGGGGTATCAGGTGGACTTTGCCCAGAACGGGGTGGCGGCGGAGAGCCTGTTGATGAAGGGAGACTATGACCTGCTTCTGGTTGATATCAAGACCCCGGTAATGGATGGTAAGCAGCTCTATCGTTATATCCGGAGGCGATACCCCAATCTTGCCGAGCGGGTGATATTTACCACCGGCGATGTGATAAGTAATGATACCCAGCGCTTTCTGGAGCAGACGGGCCGGCCGTTTTTGCTGAAACCATTTTCCCCCGACGAGCTTAGAGCCCTGGTCAGGGAAAGCTTGAAACGTTTGCAGGCTGTTTAATGTGTTTAATATAGAGGTTAAGTAGTAATGGCAGAAGAGAAGCCAGTTATATTAATTGTTGACGATGAGGAGATAGTCAGGCGGGTCTTATCTGAGAAGCTGGGGGTGGCCGGCTACCGGTGGGAGCAGGCGGGTACCGCCGATGAGGCTCTGGACAGGATAAAGAGCACCGCCGTGCAGCTGGCGATTCTGGATATCAAGATGCCGGGTAAATCGGGAGTGGAGCTGCTTTCCGAGATAAGGACGCACTACCCCGACATCGCCGTAATTATGGCCACGGCGGTTATCGATATCAACATCGCTATTGAGTGCCTGAGGCAGGGAGCTTATGATTATATCACCAAACCGTTTAACCTAGACGAGGTGGTACTGAGTGTAGAGAGGGCTCTGGAGAAGAGGAAGCTGGAGCAGGAGAATAGAGACTACCAGCAGCATCTGGAGCAGAAGGTTGCCGAACAGGCGCGGAAAATCCGCACCGCCTTTCTTAATTCTATAACGTCGCTGGTCTACGCCCTGGAAGCCAAGGATAAGTATACCAGCGGCCATTCACAGCGGGTGGCCGAGATATCGGTGGCTATCGCCGCCGAGTTGGGCTTGTCCAAGCTGGAAATTGAGCAAATAAGGCTGGCTGGCTTAATTCATGATATCGGCAAGATTGGGGTGAGGGAGGCGGTCTTGAATAAGCCGGGCAAGGTAAATGAAGAGGAATACCAGCATATACTGTCCCACTCCAAAATCGGGGAGCATATCCTGACGCCTATCGTCGAGGATGAGGTAATCCTGAAGGCGGTGAGACACCACCACGAGCGCTACGACGGCGCCGGTTATCCCGACGGGCTGGCCGGCGAGCAGATACCGCTGGCCGCTCGCATCCTGGCGGTAGCTGACACCTATGACGCTATTATCTCCGGGCGTCCCTACCGTGCCGCACAGAGCATCAAGACTGCCTGTGATGAGATAGAACATAACCGGGCTAGCCAGTTTGCCCCTAAAGTAGTGGATGCCTTTCTCCGCATCAAAAAATCGGCTGACCTGGTTGATGCCGGCACCTCCAAGACTTGAAGCCCATCTCCGATATTGCTCCTTTTTTGTTCCGGTGTTTTTCTTCCCATACCCGCCCGCCCTAGAGAGGTTTTACCTCTTTTCATCTCTTAAACCCCACCCCCATTTTATATCTTTTCCCGCCCGCCGCTCTTTTAGGAAGGGCTTTAAGCCCTTTTTATCCCCGCCCCCTTCCTTTGAAAAAGCAACTAACCTAGCGGGGTGTTTAAGGGGGGTGTCAGCCCCTCTTTTTTATTTACTTTCCCCCTCTCCAAGAATGGAGAGGGGGACAAAGGGGGTGAGGTTGATAATCATGTGTATACACTATCTAGATACTGTTCCGTTTGTGGTATATGATGGTATATGCTATGGGGGCAACATCTGCTATTATATAGACTGCGCTAAAGGGAGGTGAGCCATGGTTAAGGAACTTTCCGCCGAGCAGGTGAGACTGCAGTGCCCCTCGACCGTGTTCAATTGTGATTCCACCGAGGAGCTGAAGCCCAAAGACGGCATCATCGGCCAGGCCAGGGCGTTGAGCGCGCTTAAATTCGGGCTTAACATCGGTAAGCCGGGTTTCAATGTCTATGTCTCCGGCCTGGCCGGCACCGGCCGAACCACGGCCATAAAGTCCTTTATGGAAGCATTGGCCGCCAAGAAGGAAACCCCCTCCGACTGGTGTTACGTGCATAACTTTGGGGATTCTTATTGCCCCCACGCCCTGGAGGTACCGGCGGGCATGGGCAAGACCCTGCGCAAGGACATGGAGGTGGCCGTTGATGGCGCCAGGCGCAGCCTGGTCCAGACCTTTACCAGCAAGGAGTACGCCGAACGGCGGGAGGAAATAACCGAAGATTTTAACAAGAAGAGGGCAGTGGTGTTCAAGATGCTGGAAAAGAAAGCCAGGGAGAAGGGGTTTATCCTCCAGGCGACGCCGGTGGGAGTGGTTTTTGTACCGGCTGCCAACGGCGAGCCGATGAGTGAGGAGGCCTATAACAGTCTGGGCAGTGCCGAGCGAGAGGCGTTAAAAAAGAAGCAGGATGAGCTAACCGACGAGCTGAAGGCGCAAATCGCCAAGCTGAGTACCGAGCAGAGCGCCATTGATAAGCAACTGGAAGATACCGACCGTGAGGTGGCTGGCTACTCCATCAGGCACCTCTTTGATAAGCTGGAAGAAAAGTACCGCCAGCTGCCCGGGGTGGTTGCCTACCTGAAGGATGTGGAGCAGGATATCATCGAGCACTTTGAGCAGTTCCGGGCTGAGCCTAAAGCCCAGGACGGAGACCCCCTGGCCGCCATGCGGGAGATGGCTCAGAAACAGTCCTTAAGGAAGTACGAGGTTAATCTGCTGGTGGACAACTCGGAGGTGAAGGGGGCGCCGGTTATCCTGGAGCTGAACCCTACCTTTAACAACCTCTTCGGGCGTATGGAAAAAGAAGCCCAGTTCGGGGCTTTGTCTACCGATTTCACCATGATTAAGGGCGGCTCCCTGCACCACGCCAACGGCGGCTACCTGGTGGTCAGAATCGAGGATATACTGACCAACTTTCAGTCCTGGGAGGGCTTAAAGAGAACGTTGCGTGACGGCAAGCTGGTTATCGAGGAGCTGGGCGAGCGGCTTGGCTTTGTGGTGACCAAGAGCCTGAGGCCGGAGCCCATACCGCTGGAGGTGAAGGTGGTGCTCATCGGGGAGCCCATGTTTTACTACATGTTACTGCGGCTGGATACGGACTTCAAGGAGTTATTTAAAGTTAAGGCTGATTTTGACAGCCGCATGGACCGGACCAACGCTAACCTTAAGGATTACGCTGCTGTTATCTGCCGCATCTGCAACAGCGAGAACCTGAAGCACCTGAGCCGGGACGCTTTAGCTCAGATTATCGAGCACAGCTCGCGGCTGGCCGGTGACCAGAAAAAGCTGTCTGCCCTCTTTGCCGATATCGCTGATATTCTGCGTGAAGCCAGCTTCTGGGCGGAGGAAGCTAAAGCCAAGCATATCGAAGGCAGGCATATAGAGAAAGCCCTTGAGGAGAAGGTATACCGCTCCAACCTCATCCAGCAGCGCATCAACGAGATGATGGCTGACGGCACGATTATGATTGACGCCAGGGGGGAGGAGGCGGGGCAGGTGAACGGGCTTTCGGTTATTGACCTGGGCGATTTTGCCTTTGGCCGTCCCACCCGGATAACCGCCAGCGTGGGCCTGGGTCGGGAGGGGCTGATTGATATCGAGCGGGAAGCCAAGCTGGGGGGACCCCTCCACACCAAGGGGGTGATGATACTCAACGGCTACATCGCCGATAAGTTTGTCGGCGATACCCCGCTGTCTCTTTCGGCGAGGCTGGTCTTTGAGCAGAGCTACGGAGAGATAGAGGGCGACAGCGCCTCCAGCACCGAGCTTTACGCTATTCTCTCCCGCCTTGCCGATGTGCCCATAAAGCAGGGCATTGCCGTTACCGGCTCGGTTAACCAGAAGGGGGAGGTGCAGGCTATCGGGGGCATCAACGAGAAGGTTGAAGGCTTCTTTGAGGTTTGCCGTGCCAAAGGCTTGAACGGGGAGCAGGGGGTGCTTATACCCGCCTCCAATGTCAGGAACTTGATGCTGAAAGAAGAGGTGGCGGCGGCGGTTAAAGACGGCAAGTTCCATATCTACCCGGTAAGCACCATTGACCAGGGAATAGAGGTGCTCACCGGGGTGAAGGCGGGCAAGCGGCGTAAAGACGGCAGCTTTGCGCCGGGTTCTATTAACGACCGGGTGCAGAAACGCCTGACCTCTCTGGCGGAAAAGCTGAGAGATTTTACCAAGGGCGAGGAGAGGGAGGATAAGGCTAAGGGTGGCGGTAAGTAAGGTAGAGTCGCCGATGGCAGGGCTTTACACCATGGTCTCCGCATATAGCTGAGTGATTTTCGTTTGATTAACTATTCTTTTTTTACTCCCACTGATATAAGACTACCGGTGCGTCTGGATCTGCTGTCCATTCCTGCGCCGAGCCGTCAAATATCTTTACGTTTTTATATCCAGCCACCTCATGTAACACAAACCACAAGGTGCTGGCATACCCTCCGACGCCGCAGTAGACAATGATTTCTTTGGCTTTGGAGAACATACGCTTACCAACTGCACCAGAAGCCATGTCTTTAAGTACAGCGGTATCTTTGTAGGTCATGTAAATTGTTGCTCCGGCTCCATCCACCGTAGCATCCCAGAAGTAGGGAGCGGGCAAGCAGGTAGCACCTGGAATATGACCTGCTCTGGTATAAAAGGGCTCCATCCCTATGCCGAAGTAAAACTCAGGGTCTCTACCATCGAGAATGACGGATGCCCCCCACTTTCTCCTTATCTTTTTCTCAACATAGGCCTTGGAGACAAACATTGCCTCATTTACTTTACCTGTGTACGTTACTGCGGTTGGCGTAACAAGTTCAGTAGACGTAGCTTTCCCCTCTGCTGACCACTTGTCGAATCCCCCGTCAAGGACAGCCACATTTCTAATCCCGGCATATATGAGGGTAATGGCCACCCGGTTAGCATCAGCGGTGGAATAGGCGGCCGGTACTCCCGGTAAATCACATGTTCTACCAACAACAACTACCAGGGAATCGCCAGTTATCCCGGCGTTGCCAATGGTATCAAACAATTCCTCCGCTGGTGGCACTTCATAGAAAATGTCGCCCCTCATTGCTGTCCATGCTGAAACGGGAAAGGCAATAGGGACATTTATTGAGTCGGGGATATGACCGGCTGTGTATTCGTCGGGACTTCTGACATCAAGAATAACCAGGTCTTCAGCGCCGAAGTTATCCTCTAACCAGTCAGTGGAAACAATAGGCTCAATATCTCGGGATGGTGGGGGCGGCCAATGGGCTTGAGCACCGGCTCCAACCACGAGTACTGAGATTAACACCAAGACCATGGCAATACTGCCTAGTAAGGTTATTTTTCTTCTCACTTGGAACCTCCTCAGTAATATTTTGACTCACATAACCGTAGACGTCTTATCTTATTTCTCACCCCCCTTCATTGTGGATTAACGAGGCGTCGGCAGCGTTCGAAAGTTGTTATTTTGCGGTACTGAAAATCTACAATACTGTCCCCCCCCTGTCAATATGACTTATCCTAACTTTAACTTACCATAATACAGAACGATTATGGTAAAGTCATGGTAGGGATAGTGAAAAGCAAGAGTTCTGCCACTAGATTCCAAATACTGGTTGAAATTGCCGCTTGTGGCCCCGTCAGTCGATTTTCTCTCTTTTACCGTCTCTAATGCGGTAGCGTCCCAGGTAGCTCGCCTGCATGAAGACATGCTCGAAATCGGGGGCGCTGGCCAGTTCGATATAGCGGACACGGGAGGTGAGCGCCTGGGCTTGGGCCCGCTGTTTCAGGGAAATCAGCGACAGCTTGGCGCCCATACCGGCGGCATTTCCGGCTTGAAGGAAGCGGGCTAGCGGCAGTGAGGGCAGCATGCCGATTTCTATGGCGCTGGCGACATTGATGTAGGTGCCGAAGGCGCCGGCAATGATTACCTGCTTTATCTCTTTTTCGGTTACGCCGATTGCCTCAAGGAGCGCCTGGATGCCGCTGCGAGTGGCGGCTTTAGCCAGCTGCAGTTCTCTCACATCGCGCTGGGTGATGGTAATAGCTGACTTTCCGCCTCGCTCCTCCTTGCTGACCAGGATAAACTCACGCAGTTTCCGGTAGCTGCGGACGCGGGGGTGGTCGGCGTTTAGCCGGCCGCCTTCGTCGACGGCTTTGGATAGATAGAGCTGTGCCAGGGCATCGAGGATGCCGGAGCCGCAGAGGCCTACCGGCGGCGCTTCGCCGATGGTCTGGTACTTGATGCTGTCGCCGCTTATCTGCAGGCGCTCGATGGCTCCTTCTGCCGCCCGCATGCCGTATTTGATATGGCCGCCTTCAAAGGCGGGGCCGGAGGCGCAGGAGGTGGTGACGATATCTCCGTCATGGATTAGGGAGACTTCGGTATTGGTGCCGATGTCCAGAGCCACTATGGGGCCTTTTTTCTGCCCGACGCGGGTGGCCAGCAGCATGGCGACATGGTCGGCGCCGACGAACCCAGCCAGGTTGGGCAACAGGTGCACGTAGGCGCCGGGAGCGAAGTCCAGGTTTAAATCGCGTGCCTTAATCTCCAGAGCCCGGCTGACCGCCGGGATGAAAGGAGCCAGCGCCAGCTGCCTTACCGGCAGGCCGAGCAGGAGGTGGTGCATGGCGGTATTGCCGACGACCACCGCCTCGACGATTTCATCGGGTTTGGCTTTGATTTCGGCGCAGAGTTCGGCGCCCAGCCCGCTGATGGCTTCCGCTGCCAGCTGCTGTATCTGAACCCTCTCTTCCGGCGAGTGCACCGCCTCGCTAATGCGGCTAATGATGTCCTCACCGTGGCTTATCTGGGGGTTCATCACCCCCTTGGCGGCTAAAGTTTTGCCGTCGCTCAAATTAACCAGATAGCCGGCAATCTTGGTGGTGCCCAGGTCTATAGCCAGTCCCAGGGGGTGGCTTTTGGGGGGCAGCAGGGCTATCACCTGGTCGTTGCGGACGGCTGCCTGGCACTGCCACTTCCACGACCTTAGCTGGTCGGAGAGGACGCGCAGGGCACCGATATCAACCCGTTTGCAGTTTAGCCTGTGTTTTTGGTTGAGCGTCTGGAGCAGGCTATCGGCATCAGCCTGTGGTGCTTCCAGTGACGGTATAGCCAGTTTGACCGGGTAGGCCTTAACCGGAGCTTGAGGGCGAACTATTACCTCCTGTCCCTCCACCTGGAGGCGCTGGGGGGTGGTCATTGATTCGGCGGGCACGTGCACCTTGACATCGGTGTGGGGGTAGGTCTGGCAGGCGAGGCGCCAGCCCGCTTTTAATTCCTGGGGGGAGAAGGTTTCTTTTTCAGCGGGCGTTGGCTTGGAGACGATGCCGCTTAAGATCTGCACCTTGCAGGAGTGGCAGATTCCCTTGCCGCCGCAGATGCTGCTGATGCCGACACCGAGCTGGCGGGCGCATGCCAGCAGGGATTCTTTCTTCTGGCATTCCCCTCTTCTGCCTACCGGCTCAAAATCAACTTTGCAGGTGGTCATTTTTTTCTAGTTTACTCCTTTACTTTATAGAGGCAGGTCTCCCTGAGGCTGCAGCGGGCGCAGACCTGTGCCTGCGTCCACCGGGTCATCTTGGTGCCGATGCCAACGACCATGGAGACCGATTTGCGGGGAATAAGTATTCCCGATTGGGTAAGGCTAACCCCGATTTCCTGGGCTTGGGATAGCTCCATTAAATTCCACTGCTCGGTCATGGCGAAACCGGGCATACCCGGGTTGATGGGGCTGCTTACCTCATAGCCACGGGAGGCAACCTTGGCGGCGATGGGCTTGATGACTTCCGGGATTAGCATGTCCACAGCGGCGCTGCCGATGCCGTCCAGGAGCATGCCGCGCAGAGCCTCGCCGTTTTGGGTGTAGTCGCTGGCCTGTTTTTCCAGTTTAGGGCCGATGGTGCAGATTATAACGGCCAGCTCTCTAGCCTCGGGGAAGAGGGCCGGTAGTGCCGGGCCGTGTACCGCTTTATCGCCCTCCAGTGATATCTGGGCGCCGCTCATCCCGGTTACCGGATAGTGTTCGTAGGCAGCCGCCAGCTCCAGCAGGTGATTGCTCTCTACGCTGGCCAGCAACTCCTCAATCAGGTTTTTTATCTCAGGCCGGACCTTGGCTTTTCTCCCAAACCCCTGCCGGCGCAGCACTGCCCCGGTCTTGAGGCTTAAGGGGATATCACGGATTACCGGCATAGCTTCTCCCCGTTATTGCCTATTTGTAGACGCCGTACTCCTTGGTGAAGTCAATCATGGCTTTTACGTTTTCCGGCTTGACATCGTCGGCGGCAACCCCGTTGGATACGACATAGCCGCCGCCCGGGGCGCAGGTATCTATGAGGTTTTTGACGTAGTCTTTGACCTGCTGGGGTGTGCCGACGCTCAGCAGGTCGGTGGGGACATTGCCACCGATGCAGGCAACATCACCGAGGGCTTTCTTAGCCTTAGCCATGTCGGTGGCGTCGAAGACCCAGAAGGTGGTTCCTTTGGGTATGTCCTTGATGATTTCAAGGCGGGTGTTATAGCTCCCTTCGACAAAAGGAAGGGGGACGCAGCCTTCGTTAATTAAGCCTGTGAGAACATTCCTGAAACAGGGCCAGTAGAACTTCTTAAACTGCTCATCGGAGAGGAAGCCGTCAGCCCCTTTGTGGAGGGGTATCATTACCAGCGGGTTGCCCGCCATCTGGGCGGCGCTTACTCCCATACTAATCATAAGCGGTGTTAACGCCTCAACGGCTTCCAGTATCTTATCGGGCTGCCGGTATAGGTCCACCATTATCCCGCGAGTGCCCCTTAGAGTATCGCCGATTACGTCAAAGGGTGCTTTGGTGAAACCGCCGCCACCGGCGGGAAATCCCAGCGCTGTCATCTCATCATTGAAGGCACCGACAGCCCCTGCCCATTTAAGGGCTTCGGCGCCGGCTTCAAACAGAGCCTTGTAGGCTTCCTGGACGGGGGGCAGGCCGTAGGGTATGATATTAGGACCGACAAAGACGATTTCCTGCGTGGTGGGCAGATTGGGGAGCATCTTGAAGGCTTCCAGTTTGCCGAAGATGCGCGGGAAGTAGGTGTTGGTGAAGAAATAGGACGGGTCACGAATGAAGGCGTCGTATTCATCAGCCATCATGTATTCTTTTTCAATGCACTGGTAGGTGCTTCTGGGTGAGACGCCGTGTCCGGGCCAGGCGTAAAGCTTGTAGTCAAGGATATCATAGACCCTGCCGGGGGTGGCCAGGCCGATACCGAATTGGAAATCGGGCTCAAGGTCCAGGACATATTTCCTGGTAGCCTCGGCCAGCTTTTCGTAGTCATACATAGCTTCTTGGGTGTTTATACCGCCATAGAAGGCGGGGAAAAAGCTGAGCATGGGGAAAACCGGCACCCTATCCGGCAGTTTCTTGAGCTGAATGGCATCCTTCAGCCTAGTTACCCTTTCTTTATATACCTTTTCTGCCTGGGGGCTCTGGAACTTGAGGTCGTTCCCCTGGGGGTCTTTGGGCGAGAGCCACCTTTGAAATAATGCCTCCTGCTTTTCCCCCGGTGTTAGCTCTTCCCATTTCTTTTCCATATTTACTACCTCCAGCATATTTTCCGCTCAAAGAGGCTCACCCGGCTCGGTAACCCCCCGGTTTCCAGGTTAGCCCTTTAATTTTCTAAAACAGCTTTAATGCCTATTTATAGACGTTGCCGTATTCCTTGGCAGCGTCAACCATCGCGTGGACGTTTTCTGGCTTTGCCTGGTCAAAGAACGCCCCGTTGCACACGATAAAGCCACCGTCTTTGCTGGCGGCATCAATTATTTTCTTTACATATTCTTTTATCTGCTGAGGTGTACCTACGGCCAGCAGGTCGGAGGGCACATTGCCGAACAAACAACCAACCTTGCCGAGCGTTTTCTTGGTTTTAGCCATATCGCTCTGGTCTACCATCCACAGAGTTTTACCCTTGGGTAAGTCCTGCAAGACCTCCAGACGCGTGGTCCAATGTCCCTCAAGCGCCGGCATTGGTACGACTCCCTCATTAATTAGGCCCATCAGGACCTTTCTAAAGGTGGGCCAGTAGAACTTCTTGAACTGAGCATCGGAGAGGAAGCCGTCGGCGCCTTTATGCAGAGGCATGAATATCAGCGGGTGCCCGGCCATCTGAGCTGTACCTACCCCCATCTTAATCATTAACGGGGTCATCCTGTCCAGGGCTTCGAGGAGCTTGTCCGGCTGGCGGTACATATCCAGCATCATACCTCTGGTCCCTCTGAGGGTATCGCCAATTACATCAAAGGGCGCCTTGGAAAATCCGGTGGCGACAATCGGGAATCCGGCGGAGGTTATTTCGTTATTCCAGGCCATCATTTCTCCGAACCATTTCAGGGCTTCGGCGCCAGCCTCAAAGAGTTTCTTGTAGGTCTCCTGGACGGGAGGCAAGCCGAAGGGTATGAAGTTGACGGCAACACCGTATATTTCCAGTATGCCGGTGAGGACAGGGAGCATCTTAAAACCCTCTAGGGCGCCGAATACGCGCGGCAGATAGGTATTACTGAAGAAATTAGACGGGTCGTCAATTAAGGCATCGTATTCATCCGCCTTCATGTATTCGCCTTCGTTAGCCTGGTAGGACTGCTCCGGGGGGACCCCATGACCGGGCCAGGAATATAGCTTGTAGTCAAGAATCTCAAAGAACCTCCCCGGGCCGGGGACATAAGCGCCAAGGTTCCCGTCAGGCTCAAAGTCCAGGACAAATTTCTTGAATGCCATGCGGCACTTTTCGTAATCATACATAACGTCTTTTGGGGTTACGCCGGAATAATAGGCAGGGAAGAAACTGGGAGCGACGAAAAACGGTACCCTGTCCGGCAGCTTCTTCATCTGGATGGCGTCTTTTATGCGGGTTATTCTATCTTTATAACCCTTCTCGGCCTGGGGGCTCTGGAACTTGAGGTCATTCCCCTGGGGGTCTTTAGGCGAAAGCCACCGGTTAAAAAACTCCTCCTGTTTTTCATCCGGTGACATCTCTTTCCATTGCTTTGCCATCTTTAATCTCCTTCTGCGCTTTCTCGCTGAGGATACTTAGTCGGCAATAACCCATTTCTTGGCTAGGGCAACTGCGGCCATAGCATCTTTACCGAAAGCATCGGCGCCGGTGTATTTCCTTATCTCCTCGCTTATCTGACCGCCGCCAATCATGATCTTTACCTTGTCCCTTAAGCCGGCGGCTTGTATGGCTTCTACGGTGTCTTTCATGGAGTCAAAAGACAGTGCCAAAAATCCGCTCAGGCCAACGATGGGAGCCCCCGTTTCCTTTGCCTTATCGATGAACTTCTGCGCCGGGGTATCCACACCGAGGTCTATAACCTCGAAGCCGTTGACATCGAGCATGAAGGCGACGATGTCCTTGCCGATATCGTGTATATCACCGGCCACGGTGCCGAAGACAATCTTGCCCAGCTTCTTGCTCTCCGTTGCCTTGGTCAGCTTGGGCTTGACCAGCTCGGTTGCTTCCTTCAGTATCTCTCCGGAGTAGACCAGGTCGGGTATGAAGTACTCGCTATCGGCAAATCGCTTGCCTACGATTTCCATGCCTTTTCTGGCGTCTTCCAGAATTTTGAGTGGCTCTTCATTGGCATTTAGCCTATCTTTAACAATCTTTAGAGCCTCTTCTTCCTTTAAATCAGCTAGTGCGTTAACCAGATTTCCAGCCATATTTCCTTACCTCCTTAACCTAAATTATTGGGCTCTTTAATTAACTAATGTTTAGTGTGGCGACCTGTTTATTGACCTCTCTGGCACCTCCTTCGGTTTAGTTTTCCCGGTCTTTTTGACCTGGAATGATAAAGGACTTTAGGATATACCATGCCCCGAAAGTGTATAGGCTTCGAGGGCGCGTCAGCCCTTCCGCTACGCAGGGGCGTTCCCATTTTGAACTTTTTGGAGTTGAATGTCAATACCCGTAGCCGGTAGTCCGCCGGGGCGTTTTATCGGTAACGGCTAGCGCGGCGCCCAGAGCACCATCCGGGGTTTATTGCCCATCTCCTGGGCCAGCTCTTCTACCTTGCCGTGTTTCATGCAGGCGGCCATGCAGTGCTTGATACAGGCCGGCTCCAGCCCCTTTTTGGTGCGACCGGCGCATAGGGTGCACAGCTCGGTGGGGAAGGGCAGGTAGGCAAGGTATGCCTTGTCGTTGGGGAGTTCTTGGACGACTTCAATCACTTTCATTCCGGACATGCCCGCCGGCCAGCCGTATTCCTGGGCGCAGGCGACCTGGCAGGCATAGCAACCGGTGCAGTATTCATAGTCAATAAGCAGGCCGTACCGGGTTTTTTCAGGCATTATCTTCCTCCTCACTAACCTTGTATATTCGGCAGAGCAGGTGTTTCACGGGGGCACCCAGCCCGTCCTTGCCCTGGGCACCCATGGGGATGAGCTGGTTTATGTTTGATTCCCACACCCCGAAGAGAGAGGGCTCCTGGGGCGGTTTTTCCGGGAACCACCAGCCGTGAGCCGCCATTACCATCCAGCGGGGCACCACCGCGGTAACCTTGGCCTTGAGCTTGCACCTGCCCATCCAGTTTTCCACCCAGACCCACTGCCCGTTTTCAATGCCGTGTGACCGGGCGGTCTGGGGGTTGATTTCAACGACCGGGTCGGGGTCAATCTTGCGCAGCCAGGGGATGTTGCGGTGTTCGGTGTGGAAGTATACCGGCGAGCGCCTCCCGGTGGAGAGGATGAGGGGGTACTTTTTGAGCAGCTCGGGCTGGCTTACCGGGGTGAAGGGGGGTTCTTCATAGTGGGCGATGGGCTCCAGCCCCCACTCCTCCCTCAGGGACGAGTAGAGCTCAATCTTGCCCGATGGTGTCTGGAAACCAGGCTTTTTATCCGGACGCAGTAATCCCTTTTCGAAGCGGTGGTAGGGGGTGCTGGGGTGTCCCTGGGGCGGGAAAGCCCAGCCTTTCTCCTGAAGCTGTTTAAAGGTCAAGCCCGAGGGCTTGATAATCTCGTCAAAGAGCTCGTAGATGTTTTTCCAGCGGAGGTTGGGGTCGAACCTTTTAGCCAGCTCGAAGTTGATTTCCACATCGGGTTTGCATTCGCCGACGGTAATCGCCTTGTTGATGGTCTGCAGGGGTATCCACCAGCTTCGGACGCCGTCCTTTTCAAGAAAGCTGGCCGCCGGTAGCACCACGTCGGCGAGCTGGGTGCTGGGAGTCATGAAGAGGTCAACGGCCACCACGAAGTCCAGCTTTTTGAGCGCTTCTACCCATCTCTTAGGGTCAAGGCCGATGCCGGCCACCGGATTGCAGCTCTGTATCCACATTCCCTTGATGGGGTAGGGCTTTTCGCTAAAAATCTGTTCCAGAGCTAGGTCAGGCTGGGCTCTCAAGATAAACTTGTTCAAGGGGCCGTAGCGGTCGGCGCCAATTCTTTTCTTATCGGCTTCTTTAGATTCCAGCTTGATGACCCCCTCGGCGCCGGGCAGGGCATAGGCGACGGCGTCGAAGGCGTACCTTGCGATGACATTGCCGCCGGGTATGTCCAGATTGCCGGTAATACACCACAGGTTGGTAATTGCCTGGACGGTGGGGGTGATGGCCGGCGTCATATCTATAGGCACCCCCCAGTGGATAGAGGCCGGCTTGCTTTTGGCGTAGAGCCGGGCCGCCTCAATGATATCCTTTTCCGGGACCCAGGTGATTTCCGATACCCGCTTAACCGGGTAGTTGTTTACTTCTTTACAAAATGCTGCCCAGACTGTTTTGGCCGTTACCGTGGCACCGTCGGCAAGGCTGATTTTAAATTCGCCTTCCAGGGCTGGCTTTACGTCGTTCTGTTTATAAGCCACATTCCCGGAGTCCCAGACTGCCGGACGAGTACTGGCTTTATCCCAGATGACGAAGTTAGCCGGGGAGCCGCCCTTTGTTAAGTCGTTTTCCCGGAGCAGCTTGCCGGTATCGCTCCTGATTAAGTGGGGGGCGTTGGTCCATTTTTCGACGAAGTCTTTATCATAAAGGCCTTCGTTGACAATCACATTGAGAAAGCCCATGGCCAGGGCGCCGTCAGTCCCCGGGCGGAGGCTGAGCCATTTTTCAGCTCTGGAGGCGAACCAGGACAGCCTGGGGTCGATGGCGATAATCTTGGTGCCCTTCTTCATGAGGTCGATAATCCAGTGGCCGAAAACATTATCGGGGCATGAGGCCGGAATGTTATAGCCCCAGACGATGATGCACTCCGGGATTTTGTAGTGGGGGTCGTCGTAGCGCTTGGGGAACCACTGGGCGGCATCCAGTATGCAATAATCGCCCTGCACCATTTCCACGGCGGCTATCCTGGGGCTGTAGCAGGCAACGCCGCTTAGGGCAAACATGACGTTGGGGCTGCCGTAGGCGTAAGCCAGCAGGCATATCCAGGGGCCGATGTCCCGGCCGGTGCCCATGGCGAAGATAACACTCTCCGGGCCGAACTCTTCCCGGATTTTGTTCATCTTTGTTTCGATGAGGTCAAAGGCCTCGTCCCAGGAAATCTCCTGCCACTTGCCCTCGCCGCGTTTGCCCACCCTTTTGAGGGGGTGGGTGAGGCGGTCGGGGTGATAGACATACTGGGTCATGGCCAGGCACCGGGAGCAGAGCCGTCCCTGGTTCCAGGGGTGGTCGGGGTCGCCTTCTACCTTGACCAGTTTGCCGTCTTTGACGTAGGCCAGAACGCCGCAGGTGCCGTGACAGCCGGGCCCAGCCGACCAGGTGGTGGTGCGTATAATCTTAAGCTTTTCTGACATCAACCCTTTACCTCTCTAGTTTACAGTAATGAGAAAGAGCCCCGCTGGGGGGCTCTTATCTTTAGTCTGGTTTAGTACCGTCAAATGCTATGTGCGCATCAAGCCTCCCAGCGCTGGAGCCGGGTAGTAATACCCGTAGTAACAATAGTATGCGTTGAGAGATACCTTGATGCCAGTATTATTCATCTTTAGTTAGTACTCCGTTACAGCTTCGGCTATGATAGCATAAGCGAGCCTATCTGTCAAACGGGGCTACATCCCCTGAGTGTTGTTATAGCCGTGCGGGGGCAGGTCGAGCTCCCACCACGCCTCCGGGTTCTTGCCGAAGCCCGGGTCGGTGTCTAGCTTGTGGAACATGCCGTTGAACGCCGGTGTGGTGGCTATAACCTGCCTGACGAAATCGTGTATATGGATAAACGACCTATCCTGCTTGGAGAAGGGGCAGCTGGCCAGGCAGATGCCGCAATCATGCCCGCCCAGACTCAGCCAACCCGAAAAACAGTTGGGTGCTTTTTCGTAGTATGTCTTGATGCCGGGGTTGTTCCATGGCCCCTGTACCTCCCATGAGGGCTCTGTTTCCATGCTGAGGGCATTAGTGGGGCAGAACTCGGCACACTTCTTGCAGGTGCGGCAGAAGCGGAATATACCGGCGTCTATCGGCTTGGTGGGAGCCAGCGGCAGGTCGGTAATTACCTTGAATACCCGCACCATGGGGCCCCATCTGGGGGAAATCATCCGGTTCAGACGGCTCAGCTCACCCAGCCCGGCCAGCACGCCGAAGCCGGGGCTGTTACCCGAGGTGCCCATGTTGCCGTCAGCCAGGCACTGATAGCCCAGCCTGGTTATGAACTGCTGGAGGCGGAGCTGGACCGAGGTGCCCTCGGAATAGCCCATGGAGGTGGCAGCTTCTTCCAATGCGCTGGGTGCCAGGGCCATGGTTGGCTGAGACATCCGGACGGTAAAGACAATAACCCATTGTGCCTTGTAGGGTATCACCTTCTTCTTTTTATTCTCGTAGGCCTTGTCTACATCTTCAAACTCCCAGTCCCTGCCATCCCAACCATCATGTGAATAGATTAGTTTGCGGGTGTTTTCGTCAAGCTCGACTACACCTACCGAGGCGGCTCCGTAAATTTTGGCGGCGGCCCGAACCATTCTCGTGTTTTCCTCGGGTGTACCCTCGTAGCGGGGATAGCTAAAGTCTTCGGGTATGGCACAGAATTCTGCTGGAACATTGAACCCGGGGCCGAGGAAGGCACGCTCTGCTGTCAAGAGTGATGTTACCCATCCGCCGGCTCCCAATGCCTTGTCCCTCAGGGTGAACCCCGGTTCTTGGTTAAGTATACTTTGTTTACTCTTCTCGGCGGCGTGCCCCCCCAGCTTCATGGCGTTATCAGGACCGACCGCCTGGGCAAAGCCATCGTTAAACATGATATTGCTGCAGTTGAAGCGCTCCATCCGGCTCCAGTCAATCTCCACGGTGGGTTTATCGACTTCCTTTATCCATCGGGGCGTTTTCCGCCCCGCCGCCGGCGACGACTTGACCTCGTCGAGGTCGTGATAAGGCGTGGCGGCTGTGCCGGAGTCACCGGTGCTTGCCAGCCCCAATAGATTCATCAGGGTTTTCTTGCTCAGGGTGGTGTGATAGTTCATAGTTGCTGTCTCCTATCCTTTATGCAAAATGTCCCGGAGGGGTGGAAGAGATACGCGCCCAGAGGGATTCGAACCCCCGACGCTCGGTTCCGAAGACCGACGCTCTATCCGCTGAGCTATGGGCGCCGATAGCATTCTAGTGCCACCGCTTATTCTTGTCAATTGAAGTCAGTCAGTTTCTGAGGCTGTTGCTTTGGTGGGTGGGTTGTGCTTATACTTGTTATCGGTGAGCATTTATTCACAAGGAGGCTACTATGGATTACGATGGTTTTCTTGAATTAGCCAAAAATAGGCGAAGCATTCGCCGGTTTAAGCCAGACCCTATACCTGATGAATATGTGGACAAGATTATTGAAGCGGCCCGCTGGGCTCCCTCGGGCTTTAACTCGCAGCCGTGGGAGTTTGTCGTCATCAAGGATAAGAAATTAAAGGACGATGTTATGCAAATTGTTAGGCCACCACGTCCTGCTGGAGCCACGGGGTTCTCCAAAATGGAAGAAATGTGTGAGCCATGGATGCGACGTAAACTGCAGCCCTGGCTTGACACGGGAATGGAATACCAGAATGCCCCGGTTCTTATATTGCTATTTGGCGATACTAGAACTCAGGTGGGGTTGCCCATGGTTGTAAGATATGACTCGCATTTAAGGCAATCAATTTACACATCCAGTATGGCCAATGCTTTTTTGTATATGCTTCTGGCGGCTACGACATTAGGCCTTGCCAGCCAGTGGGTATCTGTGGTGGCATCGCCTTATAACCACTGCTTATTAAAGAACCTCTTACACATACCCACCGAGGTGGAAATCTACGATATGGTCGCGTTGGGCTATCCCGCTTATAAATCGAGGCCCAAGTTAATGAGGCCGATTGACAAGATGGCTCATCATGACTACTTCGGTGAAGAAGATTTTAGGACTGATGAAGAGGTCAGAGATTTTATCAAGAGAACCCGGGCCTGGGTCTTCGCCAACCACCGTCGTGGGGTGGATAAGAGTATGTTGGGGTGAGTGAAGGGATTCGAACCCTCGATCTCCAGGGCCACAACCTGGTGCCTTAAACCACTAGGCTACACTCACCATGCGAAGTATAGTTATTATAGTCAAAAAAGGCTTAGCTTTCAATGATTACTTACGGCTTAGCTCGACGATGGTGACCCCGGCGCCGCCTTCGCCGTAGCCGGCGGGGCGGTAGGAGTCTACCAGGGGGTGCTTGTCCAGTATCTTCCTGACCGCTTGGCGCAGTGTGCCCGTGCCCTTGCCGTGGATTATACTTACCCGGTAGAGGCCAGCCATGAAGGCGTCATGCAGGTATTTATCGAGCATGGGCAGTGCCTCGTCCAGGGTGAGGTGGCGCAGGTGCAGTTCGTCTGCTGGCGTGGTCATATCACCAGCGATTGTAGCACAAGTTGGGGGATAACTTCTAAGGTTTCCTGTAAAAAATATCCAGGTTTTTAACCTTTTTCACCCCTTTGAGTGATGAAGCCAGAGCCAGCAGGATATTGCTGAAAATCTGTTTGGGGAAGACGGTCAAAACTATGGGGGTGTGGTTGACATAGAGGGAGAGCCGCTCCCGCTGGGGCTGAATGAAGCCCTTTTCCAGGAGGTCGGCGATGCCTTTAGCGTCCTCCAGCGAGAACTGCCGGGTCTTGGTCTCCAGCGGCTCGTCGGTGGCGATGGCGATGAGCTTTTTGGCTTTGGGGAGGAGGGGGCCAGCCTGCTGGCGGTGAACCTCAATCTTGGGGGCATCGCCCTGGCTGAAGCCCTCGGCCAGGATAATGTCGTAGTCTTCGCCCAGCAGGTGGGCTATCTGCTCAAAAATGGCTTCGCCGCTGAGCGGCTTGATTAAGACCAGCTTATCCGATGAGCTGATTACCACCGCCTCGCTGCCGGCCCGGGCGTGGCGCCAGCTGTCCTTGCCCGGCTCATCGAAGGATGACTCGTTGGGGGCGTGCTTTACCGTGGCCACTCTATAGCCCCGGGACTTGAGTTCGGCGATGAGCTTTTCCATCAGGGTGGTCTTGCCCGATTCCGATTTACCGACAATGGATACTATAGGTGGCATTATTTCTTCTCCTTTAACGCCTTTATCACCTTTTCCGGTGTTACCGGCAGCTCCTTGAACCAGATGCCGGTGGCATCGTGGATGGCGCTGACCACCGCCGGCGGGGCGCTGACGATGCTGCCCTCGCTGGTTTCCTTGGCGCCGAAGGGGCCGAAGGGGTCGTCGGTTACGATATCGATTAATTTAATATTGGGGACGTCGAGGGCGTGGGGCATCTTGTAGTCCAGGAAAGTGGGGTTGAGGGTTTTGCCCTTGTCCATGATAAAGTCTTCATATAGAGCCTGCCCCAGTCCCTGAATAGCGCCGCCCTCAATCTGGCCTTCCGCCTGTATCGGGCTGAGCAGACGGCCGCAGTCGGAGGCGATGGTAAAGTCGGTGGTGGTTATCTGCCCCGTCTCCATGTCCACCCCGACCCGGGCGGTGTGGGCGGTAAAGCTGTAAGAGCAGCCGCCGTTGCCGATGCCGTTGGTCAGATCCAGAAGTTCGATGCCGTAGCTGGAGTAGCCGGTGCCCATTATGACCGCCCCGGTGCCCGAGTAGCAGGCAATATGTGCCAGCTTGATGAAGGGCATCTTTTTTGACGGGTCTGATTTGAGGTAGACCTCGCCCAACCTGATTTCTATATCCTCCGGCTTTACCTGCCAGTTTTTGGCGGCGACCTCCAGAAGCTGTTTTTTGACCTGGCGGGCGGCTTTCTGGGTTGCCTGCCCGGCCAGTATGGTCACCCGGCTGCCGTAGCTGCCGGGGTCGACCGGGGTGTAGGCGGTGTCCACCCGCTTTATTGAGACATCTTCCAGTTTGATGCCCAGCTCCTCGGCGGCAATCATGCAGAGCACCGTGTCCGAGCCCTGCCCGCAGTCGGTAGCCCCGGTAATTAGATTGACCGTGCCGTCTTCGCAGAGTCGTATAATGGCGGCGCAGGCCTGGTGTCCCATCTGCCTGGCTCCGCCGGAGTATGAGGTGCCGGAGAGGCCGACGCCCCAGGAGATATCGCCCTCTTTCTTGGGCATCTTTCCCCGGTTACGCCATACCGGGTCTTCGACGGCTTCTTTAATTGCCTGTTTTAAGCCGCAGGTCTTGAGGGTCACTTTATTGATCGTTTCGTAGGTTTCCCCCGGTTTGGGGTTATCGATGGCGTTGCGCATTCTCATTTCCACCGGGTCTATGCCCAACTCTTCGGCCAGCATCTCCATCTGGAGCTCGGCGGCAAAGCGGGTGTGGGTAACGCCGTGGCCGCGCATGGCCGCCCCGATGGGGTTGTTGGTGAACACCCGGTAGGCATCAAATTTGAAGTGGGGGAGCTTGTAGGGCAGGGTGGTCATAAAGCCATTGAGGTACATGGAGAGGGGGCCGATAGCGGTATAGCCGCCGCCATCGGCGACGACCCGGTGCTGTACCGCCTTTAAGAGCCCGTCTTTGTCCACTCCCATCTTGCTGTAGACAATCACGCTGTGGCGGCGCCGGCTGGTGGCCAGCTCTTCTTCCATGCTTTCTATATATTTGACCGGTTTGCCGGTCATTTTGGAGAGCAGGACGGCACAGAAATCGCCGCCCAGGGAGTCGTTCTTGGTGCCGCCGAAGCCACCGCCGATGAAGGGCTGGACAACCCTCACCCGGCTCAAAGGAACTTTAAAGCAGGCCGCCAGGTGCCGGTAGTGGAAATAGGGGCTCTGCTTGGACGCCCAGACGGTTATATAGCCGGTGGGGTCGTAGTAGGCCAGAATTGCCGGCGGCTCCAGATAGCCGTGGGTAGCCCGTGCCGTCCGGAAGCGGTCTTCGCGGACGAGGTGGGACTGGGCGAAAGCCTTATCGACATCGCCGAAGTTCCAGTGATATTCCACGCTGATATTATTCTTTACATAATCATGGACTTTGGGGGCGCCGTCCTTCATGGCTTCCTCGGGGTCGAAGACGCCGGGCAGTTCTTCGTATTCTACTTTTATAAGCCCGGTAGCTTCCTCGGCGGTGTCTTCGTCAACGGCGGCCACGCCGGCCACCGCCTCGGCCATGTAGCGCACCTTGTCCACGGCTAAGGGCGTTTCGTCACGGGTCGCTGGCATCCAGCCCCAGCTCCAGCCGCCGAAGTCCTTGCCGATGACTATCCCCTTAACGCCGGGCAGCTTTTCGGCTTTAGAGGTGTCTATATTGAGGATGCGGGCGTGGGGATAGGGGCTCCGCAACAGCTTGCACCAGAGCATATCGGGCAGGGAGTAGTCGGCGGCGTATTTAGCCTGGCCGGTGACCTTCTCCCAGGCGTCCACCCGGGGCACCCGCTGGCCGATGACCGATAGTTCCGACATCTATTTGCCTCCCATGTTATCCGCCGCTGCCTTGATTGATTCGATAATCTTGGCATAACCGGTGCAGCGGCACAAATTGCCGGCGATGCCCTGCTTTATCTCCTCTTCGGTGGGGTGGGGGTTTTTATCGAGCAGTGCCTTTGCCGACAGTATCATGCCGGGGGTGCAGAAGCCGCACTGCAGGCCGCCGTGGTCGACAAAAGCCTGCTGGATGGGGTGCAGTTTATCGCTGCTGGCCAGTCCCTCGATGGTGGTAATTTCTTTGCCGTCGGCTTCACCAACCAGCACCAGGCAGGAGTTGACCGTCTTACCGTCCATGAGCACGGTGCAGACCCCGCACTCGCCGAGGCTGCAGCCCTCTTTAGTTCCGGTAAGCCCCAGGTCTTCCCGGATGACCTCCAGCAGGGTGCGGTGGGGTGGCACCGAAAGCCGGTAGGGCTGGTTGTTTACCGTTAAATTTATCTCTTTCAAGGCTGGCTCCCGATGGCCTGTTTTATAGCCCGCCTAACTAATACTTCGACCATATCCCGGCGGTACTCCGCCGAAGCCCGGTGGTCGTCGATGGGTCTGGCTTGGCCGGCGGCGGTCTTAGCCGCTTTTTCGATGAGATTGTCATCAAATTTCTGCCCTTTGAGGACTTCCTCGGCTTTTTTAGCCCGGAGGGGGGTGGGGGCTACCGCCCCCAGGGCGATACGGATATCTTTACAGACACCGTCTTCGGGGACAGCGACTGCGGCTACGCCGACGATGGCTAAGTCCATAGCCCGTCTTGGGGTGAGCTTTAGATATACCCCTTTACTGTTGGGGGGCATATCGGGGAGCAGAATTTCGGCTAAAATCTCCTCGTCGGTGAGGGCAGTCCGGCTGGGGCCGGTAAAGAAGTCCTCAATGCCGACCGTTCTCTGGCTCTTCTGGCTGATGAGCTTTAGCCTTGCCCCGATGGTGAGCAGCGCCGGCGCCGAGTCCGCCGAGGGAACGGCGTTGCAGATGTTACCGGCTATAGTGCCCCGGTTGCGCACCTGGGGGGAAGCCATGCTCTGCGCCGCCTGGGCTAATATGCCGAACTTTTGCTGAATCTGGGGGGAGGTTTCTACTGCCCCTATCGTTACAAGGGCACCGATGGTTAAGCCATGGGCATCCTGTTTGATTTCGTCCAGGCCGGCTATGCCCTTGAGGTCGATGACATAGTCCGGTTCCCCGATTTCCCGCCTTTTTAGCTTGGGGACTAAATCGGTTCCGCCGGCGATTACCCTGGCTTTGCCCTGGTGCTGAGCAAGCAGGGAGAGGGCTTCATCGAGGGTGGTGGGGGCCAGGTAGTTGAATTTAGGCAGACGCCGGTAGAATGTTATCATTTGGGAACTCCGGGTATATAATCGCCTATTCGGCCCGGCTTTGTCAAATTCTGTCCTCGTTAAATACTAAAAAAATATTGACTCTTTTAATACCGTGTGCTATTATAATAGTGAGCATATGCTCATTACTGGTGAAGGAAGTTTATTGATATGCCCAGACCGCCCAAGTTCCGCCGGGTGGCCTTTCTGCCTGAGGCGACCTACTTCAAACCGGCCGGCGTGCCGCTAAGGTTGCTCGACGAGGTGCTCCTCTCTGTAGAGGAGGCTGAGGCGATACGCCTTAAAGATAGTGAAAGGCTGGCCCAGGCGCCGAGCGCCGAGAAGATGAATATCTCCCGCTCCACCTTCCAGAGGGTGCTGGCTTCGGCGCGGCAGAAAATAGCCGACGCCCTGCTTAACGGCAAGGCGATGCGAATCGAGGGCGGCAATTTTGAGGTGGCGCCGGGTGTCAGCCCGCTGCCGGCGACGGGCCTGGTTCGGGGTATGGGTCATCGCGGGCGCGGCCGGGGTCGGCGGGGAATATAATAATAGAAGAATAGAATGGGGAATATAATAATAATAGAATAATGAAGATTATCGATGATTTAATGTCTGAATTGAGCTATGAGGCACGGGTAAGGGATATACGCCAGGGGCCTTTTCAGACGGCGGTGCTGACGCGCCGCTGCGGCTTGGCCTCAACCCTGCACGACGGAACTCACCGCCACCAGGAGCCGCCGGTGGGGGAGGCGGGTTTCCTGATGGAGAAGGATTCCCGAACTCTGGCCAAAATGGTCTATTCATCAAGCTCTATGGAGGCGGCCATCGGCATGGCGACGATAAATTCGCTGCTGGAGATTGACGAGAGCCGCTGCCGGGAGCTTAACGCCGGCGCCCTGCTGGCGGAGAAGGGTCAGGGCAAGAGGGTGGCTATAGTCGGCCATTTTCCCTTCGTCCCCGAACTGGCTAAAGTGGCCCGGGAGCTCTGGGTGATTGAGCGAAACCCGTGGGAGGGCGACCTCACCGAGTCCGAGGCGGAAAAGCTGATTCCCCAAGCCGATGTGGTCGGTATCACCGGCACCGCCTTCACCAATCACACCATCGAGCCGCTGCTTGATATGTGTAAGCCCGGCGCCTATGTGGTCATGCTGGGGGATACCGCCCCGCTGTCCCCGGTGCTGTTCGACTATGGTATTGACGCTGTTTCCGGCACCAGGGTGGTTGAGGCGGAGACGGTGCTCAACTGCGTCAGCCAGGGTGCCACCTTCCGGCAGGTCAGGGGAATTAAACTGCTGACGATAAGGAGGTAATAGATGTTTTTTGTTGATAGTGAAAAATGTACCGGCTGCGGCGCCTGCGTCGGTGTTTGCCCGCAGAGGGCGATAAGACTGCAGGACGGCGTGGCCGTTATCGACCAGGTATTTTGCCGCGAATGCGGCGACTGTGCCGAAGTCTGCCCCGAAGGCGCTGTCAGGGTGAGAGCGCCGGTATATGCGGAATTGGTTAAAGGAGGTGATATTGTGATGAGAGGAAGAAGCTGGTTTGGCGGCCAGGGCCGCGGCGGTGGCAGCGGTTTTGGTTTTAGAGGCAGTTCTCCTCCTTGGCCTTATGTCGGCCTGGGGAGGGGAGGGCTTCCCCGCTGTTACTATCCCGGGTTATACGGCAGCTCCCCGGCCTGGGGAGCGACGCCCTATAGTCCCCCGGCGGCAGCCGGGCAGGAGGTGGATTTACTCAAGGAAGAGGCTAGTACCCTGAAAAAGCACCTTGGGGAAATAGAAGCTCGAATCAAAGATCTGGAAGCTAAATAGGGGTAATACCCCGGATTTACCCGGTGGAGGTGTAAGTTTGTTAATTGGCTCACCCCCGGCCGGGGGAGAGGTGTAACTATGAAAATTGTAATTTCGGCCACCGGCGGCAATCTTGATGCCGAGGTAGACCCCCGTTTCGGGCGGTGCCCATACTTTATCATCGTTGACCCGGACACGATGGAGTTCGAGGCGATGGACAACGAGAGCGCCATGGCCGGGGGTGGGGCGGGAATAGCCTCCGCCCAGAGTGTGGTGGCTAAAGGAGTGGAGGTGGCGCTCACCGGTAGCTGTGGGCCTAACGCCCATCAGGTGCTGTCCGGCGCCGGCGTTAATATCATAACCGGGGTTTCTGGTAAGGTTAAGGACGCCATCAAGAGCTACAAGGAAGGTAAGTTCAAGGCGAGCTCCCAACCAAATGTGCCTGACCACTTTGGTATGAATGCTGACCCCGGTACGGGTGGGGGCATGGGCCAGGGCGGTGGCATGGGTGGTGGCATGGGACG